>Ga0247843_1000118_pt1 | contig 173260 bp, 149 predicted proteins | sample LaCruzMarch2017__FD_192420 | JGI IMG/M metagenome (GOLD analysis project Ga0247843, IMG submission 192420) | Freshwater microbial communities from meromictic Lake La Cruz, Castile-La Mancha, Spain - LaCruzMarch2017_8m | ecosystem: Environmental > Aquatic > Freshwater > Lake | place: Spain... | reverse complement strand
AGATGTTCGGACAAGTTATGGCAGGTGTAATTGATCGGGGTGCTGATCAGGTATTCTATGTATTTTTTCTTCGTTATCATGCCAGATAACATACACTACTTTTTTCAGGGGAGCGAAAGTCCTAGAAATATAGATGTAGGTTGGGTTGCGCTGTTTGCAACCCAACAACTTTAAACTACATAGCTTTTAGTTGCGGATAATACTTGCCGAAAGCTTTTTTGGCTTTGAGGCTCAGGAATTTTAACAATATGCACTTCCGTGCTACCAGAACCCGTACGGTGTTTTTTTACACCAAAGAGGTTTCTATCTGGCGTGATTTTAAAAGTAAAATCTTGCGCCGTTTCGTGTTGCCCCGTCCCCGTCTGCAAGCTGTACTGCTGGTATTTACTGGCAGCCGTCAATATCGACACCTCCGTCGTCCCTGTCCCCGTGCCATTCTTTTTGATAATAAACAAATCGTTATTTGTTGAAGTCGCAAACTCAAAACTGTGATTAGTTTCGTGTTGGGGTGTGCCCGTTTGCAGGCTGAATGATTGGTAATTATCTTTAGCGGATAACACGCAAATTTCGGTGCTGCCCGTCCCGGTTTGGCTTTTTTTAATACCCATCAAATCACGGTTTTCAGTTAACAAAAACTGAAAGTTGTCGCCCGTTTCGTGCAGCGGCGTACCTATTTGTAAAGTGAAGGCTTGGTAATTGCTGGCTGCGGATAACACCGCTATTTCTGTAGATTTGGTATCGGTGTTGCTTTTTTTAATGGCAAAAATATCCAGATTGTTCGCCAGTAAGAATTCAAAATTAGAATCGGTTTCATGCAAAGGCGTACCAGTTTGCAAAACAAATTTTTGGTATTTGTCAGCCGCTGACAATACCGCGACTTCGGTTGATCCCGTTCCAGTTTGGTTTTTTTTGATGGCAAATAAATCCAGATTAGGCGCCACCATAAAATCAAAGTTAGATTCGGTTTCGTGTAAAGCAGTGCTGGTTTGTAAGATAAAATCACCCATGATGATGTCTTTCTGTTTTTTTAAAAGATTGGTAAACGACGCTTTGTAAAAGCTGGTTTGATAAAGATTAGCTGACTAGAATAGCTAAATCATATGACATATTGACGAATTAGCTTTGGTTTTCCTGCAAAAAGTGTAGGTGAATTCCAGCAAATTACCGACAATTTTTGCAGGGTTTATGGCGGGTTTTTCTAAGCGTTATCATTAATCCTATTAAATCATTTGCTTATGTGGTTTTTAAAAGTGGCCTAGCTATTGCACTAGTAGCGTTATGGTATTCATTCGGCGGTTTTTGCTGAGGAATATTAACAACAGGTAATTAACCTGAGCTACTTATAATAACTAGGAACAAACATGCCAATCCCTTTTACAAAACTTTACCTTTCTGCCACCGTTACCAGCACCACTGGCGGCTATCGTCTGTTGCCTGGCGTTGCTGGCGATTTTTCACCAATCACAAGCACCATCCCAGGGGCTGCATGGGTTTCTGGTATAGCCGATTTTAACGGTGACTTTATCCCCGATTTAATCATTGGCGCGCCCGGTGACGACGACAAATTAGTCAATGCCGGACGAATTTTTATTCAATTAGGCAAAGCTACGGGCGGCATCACTGAAAACTTAGGTGAGGATAAAACCATCGAGATTATCATCGATGGTATTGCGGCGGGCGATTTGGCAGGTACTGCGGTTGGTAGCATTGCCGATTTAAACGGCGACGGTTTGGCAGAAATTTTAATTGGCGCACCTGGGGTAAAAAATGGCGCCAAATTAGAAGCGGGTGCAGCTTACGTAATTTGGGGGCAGAGTATTGCAGGCGGCGTGGATTTGGGTGATCCCGCTTCTGGTGGCGGTAATGGCAAAGGTTTTATTATCAAAGGCGAAGCCGCTGGCGACCATGCTGGACAAACATTAACCAGTATTAGCGATTTAAATGCCGATGGCAAAAACGACATCTTAATCGGCGCAGCAGGCAATGATGCAGGCGGCGCGGATGCAGGCGCAGCTTACGTGGTTTTTGGCAAGCAAACCGATAGTGCTGTCAACTTAACCAACATCACCGCAGGCACAGGCGGCTTCCGTATCATCGGGCAAAGTGCAGGTGACAGCGCAGGCCAAGCCTTAGCGACAGTCGGCGATTTAAACGGCGACGGCAAAGCAGAAATTTTAGTCGGTGCAATGGGTAATGATGCTGGCGGCGCAAATGCTGGCGCGGCCTACGTGGTTTATGGCAAAGCCACTGGCACACAAGTGGATTTGGACAACATCGCCGCAGGCACAGGCGGCTTTAGAATTACCGGTTCAGCGGGCGAAAATGCTGGCTCGGCAATCACTGGCTTGGGCGATATAAACGGAGATGGCCTTGCCGATATTTTGGTCGGCGCATCCGGTTCTGGTAAAGCCTATGTGGTTTTTGGCAAAACCGATAGCACCGAAGTGTTATTAAGCAACATCGCCGCAGGTATCGGCGGCTTTGTTATCAACCCCGAATTTAGCAGCGATCTAGCCAAATTATCGGTTGCCGCAGGTGGCGATTTTAACCGCGACGGCATTGCCGATATAGTCATTGGCACACCAAGCAACAACGAAGGCGGCACCAACGCTGGCGCAGTTTATGTGGTTTGGGGTGGCGATACCCGCGCCGTCGATTTGGCCTTAGTTTCCCAAGGCATCGGCGGGGCAAAAATTGTCGGTACAGCAGGCAGCTTTACAGGCGGCACGGTAGCGGTAGTAGCGGATATGAATGGCGACGGCACACCGGATTTACTCATCGGCAGCCCCGGCTCGGTCAGCGTCGTGTATGCACCTAGCAGCTGGCAGCCAGACAGCAACATCTATGGCACTAACGGCGATGATGTTATGGCGGTTAGTTACGGCGGATTGCATAAAATCGGCGCAGGCGACGACGCCATTTTAGGCATGAACGGTAACGACAGCATTTCTGGCGGCGGCGGCAATGACAACATAGAAGGCAACACAGGTAACGACACCTTATATGGCGAAGCTGGCAACGATACCTTAGACGGCGGCACAGGCAACGACACCCTCAACGGTGGCTTAGGCGACGACAGCTTTATTGTTGATAGCTTAGGCGATGTTATTCAAGAAGCCGCTGGCGAAGGCATAGATACCGTCATCACCACGATTAACGGCTACATCTTAACCACAGGCGCAAGCATAGAAAATCTACAATTGTCCGGTGCGGCAGTCAGCGGTACAGGCAACGAACTCGACAACACCCTGACTGGCACAACCGCCGCAAACACCTTAAACGGCGGCTTAGGCGCGGATACTCTGATCGGCGGCTTGGGTAATGACAGCTATTATGTCGATAACAGCGGCGACCAAGTCCAAGAAGCTGCCAATGCAGGCACAGACACCGTTATCGCCAGCCTTGATTGGATCTTAGCCGCCAATCTCGAAAATCTGCAATTGACAGGCACAGCGCATATCGGCACAGGCAACAGCTTAGCCAACACCTTAACAGGCGGCACAGGCAACGACACCTTAAACGGCGGCACAGGCATCGACACCCTGGTCGGCGGCTTAGGAGATGACACTTATTATGTCGATAACAGCAGCGATGCCGTTCAAGAAGCCGTCAATGCAGGCAACGATACCGTTATCGCCACTACCAATTACACCTTGGGCTTAAATATTGAAACCCTGCAATTGGCAGGCTCAACCCTAAAAGGCACGGGTAATGCTTCGGCAAATACCCTGATTGGCAACCTTGCCAGTAACACCTTAGATGGCGGCGCAGGTGCAGATACCTTAATCGGCGATGGCGGCAACGACACTTATTTGGTCGATAACCTTGGCGATTTGGTACAAGAACTGGCAGGCAAAGGCACAGATACCGTTATCGCCAGCCTAGACAATTACACCTTGGCAGCCAACGTTGAAAACCTGCAACTGGCAGGCTCAGCCTTAAGCGGTATCGGCAATAACTTAAAAAATACCCTGACTGGCACAGCTGGCAACAACCTGTTAAACGGCGGCACAGGCGCAGACAAACTGATCGGCGGTTTAGGTGATGACAGCTATGTAGTCGATAACTTAGGCGATGTCGCCCAAGAAGCCGCAAACGAAGGCACGGATACCATTATTTCCAGCATTAACCTCACCTTGGCGGCAAACGTTGAAAACCTCCAACTGAGCGGAAACGCCCGCTTTGCCACAGGCAATGAGTTGGACAACAAACTTACTGGCGGCATTGGCAACGACACCTTAACTGGCGCGGCTGGTAATGATGTCATGGATGGCGGCAAAGGTTTGGACATCATGGTCGGCGGCATCGGCGACGACAGTTACTACGTTGATAACGTCGGCGATAGCGTTACCGAAGCCCTCGCTGAAGGCACGGATACCGTTTACACCAGCATAGATAACTGGGTAGCCGGGGCGAATATTGAAAATATCAAATTGCTCGGCAATGCCCATGTCGCCACAGGTAATGAGCTTAACAACAGCCTAGCGGGCGGTTCAGGTAACGATACCTTAGACGGCGGCTTGGGCGACGATACCGAATTAGGCGGTGACGGCGATGACGTGCTGGTTTCCGCTGCGGGTATTGATACCTTAGCAGGCGGCAGCGGCGATGACCGTTATGTGCTGAAAGGCGGTCGCGCCCATATTGAAGATTTCTTGGGTCACGACACCATCGATGGCAGCCAAGCCACAGGCGACAGCACTATCGACCTCACCAGCGGACATTGCCATGTTGAGAATGAAGACAGCGATTTAGGCACAGGCGGCAGCACCGTCATGCCATTGGATGTGCAATTCCTGCAAGACCTGACTGGCTCGTTCGCCGATGACATTGTTACCGTGCGCGGCTTAATCCCCAGCATTATTACGGCTTTGCAAGCGGTACAAGCCAATAGCGAATTTGGCGTTTCCACCTTTAGGGACAAACCCATAGGCAGCTTTGGCAACGCGGGCGATTGGGTTTACCAACAATTGTTATCGCTAGGGATTTCATCAACCACCTTAACCAACGCCTACAGCAGCATGGTGGCATCAAACGGTAACGACGGCCCAGAAGCGCAAATTGAAGCCTTAATGCAATTGGCCTTACACAGCACCGATGTCGGTTTCCGTGCCGATTCAGCGCGTTTTGTCGTGTTATTCACCGATGCACCATTCCATAACGCAGGCGATGGCGCGGCTATCGGCTTGGTTGCCAATAACGGCAACAACATCATGGAAGGCGGCGGTATTGTTGAAGATTACCCATTCATCGCCCAAGTACAAGCCGCTTTAATTGCCGCCAACATCATCCCGATTTTTGCCGTAGCAGGTGGCTATGAAAGCACTTATCAAGGCTTAGTAAACGATTTGGGTCGTGGCGCGGTAGTAACTTTAACCGCCAACAGCTCCAATGTGGTCGGGGCAATCACCGCAGGCTTAACCGCCGCAACCACCACCAATATTGAAGATGCTCTCGGCGGCATCGGCAACGATACTTTAGTCGGCAACATCTACGACAACGTACTGACAGGCAATGCTGGTAACGACAGCCTCAATGGGGTTTCCGGTCATGACACCTTAATCGGTGGCAAAGGCAACGACAGCTATACCGTTGATGACAGCAACAGCGCCGTAGTGGAAAAAAATGCCGAAGGCACGGATTTGGTATTGAGTGCCATCAATTACAGCCTAGGCAATTACGTCGAAAACCTCACCTTAACAGGCAGCGGCAATATCAACGGCACAGGCAATAGCTTGGCGAATATCATCAACGGCAACGCGGGCGATAACATCCTCACAGGTGGCTTAGGTGTTGACACCTTAATCGGCAACGGCGGCAACGACACTTTCGTGGTCAACTTAACCGCCACTGGCGCGTTGGAGGATAGGTTTACCGCAGGCCTAGGTATCGACACCATCCAGTTAACAGGTAACGCCTATGTTTCCTTAATCGCGAAAACTTTAGTAGTCGGCAGCACAATCGAAAACTACGACATTTCCGCCACAGGCACTGCCTTGTTGCATGTCAACGGCAACGCCTTTGCCAATAGCATCATCGGCAATACCGCTAACAATAGCTTGAGAGGTTTTGCAGGTAACGACAACCTAAACGGCGGTGACGGTAACGATTTACTGGTAGGCGGTTTGGACAGCGACACCCTCACAGGCGGCGCAGGCATCGACACTTTCTGGTTTGATAAAACCTTCGGCATCAGCAATATCGACACCATCACCGACTTCACCAGCGGTAGCGACATACTGCAATTTAGTCGAGTAGCGGCAGGCTTATCCACCCTTGGTGCATTAGGGCAACTGACAGCAACCGACAGCCGCTTTGAAGCCAACGCCACAGGCATCGCCTCCACCGCCGACGTGCGCTTGCTATACAACACCACCACAGGCGAATTAGCCTACGACAGCGACGGCAGCGGCCTAGCAACCGCCAACGTGCTAGAAGTGCTGGCAAGTGCACCAAGCGTATCCGCTAGTGATATTTGGTTGGTGTAAATAGGCTTTAAAAAGTATTTAGGAGTCCAAAATTTGTTTTGGACTCCTAATGCGAAGTCGTAGGGTGGGCAAACAGCTTTATCGTTTGCCCACCTTATTTATCGGAAAGTCGTGGGCAAAAACAGTTTTGTAGGGCGTATTAGCGATAGCGTAATACGCCGGATGCTTGAAATCCAACATGCGGTGCAATACGGCTATCGCCTATTGCACCCTACAATAGGCGTTTTACGGGTTATGTAGGAGTCCAAAACATGTTTTGGATTCTTAACAAACAAAAAGGGAGCTTCGGCTCCCTTTTTGTTTGTTAAGTGTAGCGTGGGTAGAGATGGTGGCTATATTCGGTTTTACCGTAAAAACTTGATTTTACGCCGCCGTATGCGAGTAATTAAATGCCCGCTATAATCAAGCCCTAACCCAGCCACCGAGCCACCGAGCCGCTTATGAACCGCCCACGCCTCTTCATTTCCGCCGTCAGCACCGAACTAAAAGCCGTCCGCCAAGCCGTTGCCCATACCACTTTCGGCTTGGGTTACGAACCCATCTGGCAAGATGTATTCCACACCGCGCCAGGTAAATTGCTGCAAATTCTGCGCGACAAAATCGATAACTGCGAAGGTTTGCTGCAAATTGCAGGCTATGCCTACGGCGCTGAACCGCCCATCGACACCGAATTCGGGCGCGTCTCTTACACTCAATACGAATTCCTCTACGCCCAGCAACAAGGCAAAAAAACTTGGCTGATTAAGGCGGGCGAACTTTGCCAGCGCGACAAGCCTATCGAACAACTGGACTTACCCTCCGACGAACTCAACTACCCAGACCCTGCGGCCTACCAAGCCGAACGGCGCTTATTGCAACAGGCCTATCTGGATAGGCTGGAGAAAGAAGAAAACCATTTATACCATCCGGCAAACGATGACATAACGTTGGAAAACATCGTGTTAAAACTGCGCGATGATTTAGGCAGTTTGCAGCTCAACAACAAAAACCAACAGCAACGCCAGTTTGCCATGCTCGCCGCCATCCTTTTGGGCGTGTTGGTGTTTGCTGGAGGTGGTTGGTGGATTTATCATCAAATAGCTCCAGAAATCCATAAAATCAGCACCTTTAGCAGCGAAATATTCCGCGCCAACCTACAAAAAACCATAGAAGAAACCTACCAAAACGAACTCAACGGAGCTGACAAAGCCAGCGACTGGCAACAACGCCAACGCCTGCACCAAGCCGCTGATGCTGCCAAACAACAACGTTTATCCAAAGTGGAAGAACTGGGGGCATTGATTGCGGAAATAACTGGCACAGGCAACGCCAGCAGCGTGTTTACCGAAATGGCGCGCATCTTAAGCGAACCCGAACCTCAAGGCGGTGTAGACCAAGCCATTGCCTACATAGCCAGCCAGCGCAGCAACATTTTGCAAACCGTCAAAGCCCGTGCCGCAAACGTCCACGAACGCAACCGCGCCGACCTGCAACCCTTGCTGCAAACCGCCGCCCTGTACCAAAACAAAGGCCAAGCGCGACCAGCCCGCGAACTATACGCCGACGTGTTCAAGCTAGAACCGGACTGGCCTGCGGCATTGCATCAGTATTTTGTGTTTCTCATTAACCAAGGTGACGATGCCAGAGTCCATGCCACCTTGGCGGATGCTTTACGGGAATATAACGCCGCCAAAAGTGTGGCGGAGCAGTTGGTGGTTGTGGAGCCTAGTGGCAACGATGGGCAATATGACTTAGGCATCAGCAACGAAAGGCTAGGCGATATTTTTTTCAACCAAGGCAATTTGGAAAAAGCCTACCAAGCTTATTTGGCAAAAAATGAAATCATCAGCAAACTTGCCGCCAGCGATGCAAACAACACGTTTTGGCAGCGCGACCTGTCGGTGTCCTACAACAAGCTCGGCGACGTGGCGGTGGCGCAAGGCCACTTGGGCGAAGCCGCGCAAGCCTACCGCGACGATCTAGCCATCGCCAAAACCCTCGCCGCCAGCGACCCCAGCAACAGCGGCTGGCAGCGCGACCTGTCGGTGTCCTACGAGAAGCTCGGCGATGTGTCGTTAGAGCAAGGCCAATTGGGCGAAGCCGCGCAAGCCTACCGCGACGGTCTAGCCATCCGCAAAGCCCTCGCCGCCAGCGACCCCAGCAACAGCGGCTGGCAGCGCGACCTATCGGTGTCTTACAACAAGCTCGGTGACGTGGCAGTGACGCAAGGCCAGTTGGGCGAAGCCGCGCAAGCCTACCGCGACAGCCTAGCCATCCGCAAAACCCTCGCCGCCAGCGACCCCAGCAACAGCGAGTGGCAGCGCGACCTGTCGGTGTCCTACAACAAGCTCGGCGACGTGGCGGTGGCGCAAGGCCAATTGGGCGAAGCCGCGCAAGCCTACCGCGACGGTCTAGCCATCCGCAAAACCCTCGCCGCCAGCGACCCCAGCAACAGCGGGTGGCAGCGGGATTTGTCTTATTCGTTTTACCAGCTATCTAAGCTTCAGGCGCAACAAAAACAATGGACTGATGCACTGGGTAATGCCGAGGCTTCTTTAAAAATTGACCAGCGGCTTTCGCAGCTTGATTTGAGCAATGTTACTTGGCAAAAAGATGTCAAAGCCAGTCAGGCTTGGTTAGTGCAATTGCGCCAACAAATGGCGGGAGACAAGCCGTAGGGTACGCTGTGCGTACCGTATTTCATCAGCGTGGTTTATAGTTCCCACGCTCTGCGTCACTGCCATTAAGTTAAGGAAAAAAATAATATTAAACAAATACTTAAGTCGTTCGTGCTGAGATTTTCGAAGGATGAACGGAAAAATCCGAGGGTAAAGTTATAGGATGTGCTGAGGAACGAAGCGCATCTGTCGAGTTTTACGCGATTGATGCGCCTCCTATCGTCGGCACATCCTATAATTATCCTATTGAAAAACAATAATAAATCCTTAACTTAATGGCAGTGACGCTCTGCGTGGGAATTCATCCCGCAACGCTCCGGCGTTGCCGAATGCCCAACGCGACGCTGGAGCGTCACTGCCTGCATTCCCACGCCGGAGCGTGGGAACGATGCAAGACTTAAACCGTTCGTGCTCGACTGCATGGATGCAGGAGGTAGAGCAACGCAGGAGCGGTTGCCGAGAGCTTGTCGAAGCATGAATGGTTTAAGTCTTTGCTCACGGATTTTTCCGTTCATCCTTCGACAGGCTCAGGACAAACGGAAAAATCCGAGAGCAAAGTCATAGTCATAGGATGTGCTGTACCCAAAGGGCATAAAAGGAACGAAGCGCATCTGTCGAGTTTTACTCGATTGATGCGCCTCCTATCGTCGGCACATCCTATATTTATACTATTGAAAAATAATAATAATTCCTTAACTTAATGGCAGTGACGCCGGAACGTGGGAACGATGCAAATGTTGAATTGTTGGTTTTATTTTCGTAGCGGCGAGCGGTTGCTCGCCTTGTCGTGGCAGGATTTGGTGCGGATTATTAAAAAGGCGGACAGCCGTCCGCCTCTACAGGATTGGATTAGCGCGACAAATAGGTTTTGACTGATTACTCGCTTCGAGGAGAAAGGGAAGCTGGATCTTCCAGAACGGCATTCCCAAGCTGGCACTTGGGAATGATCGACAATGCTTTGATTTTTATGCGGTGTAGGCATAAAAAACATGTTTTTTACTCCGATACCGATAACATTTTTACAGCTTTCAGAATGAGCGATACTTTTTTAGCCTTCTGCCTCTAATCCCCCGCATTAAAATACTTCTTCAATTTATACCACAGCGAGCGTTCGCTGATGCCTAGCAGTTGCGCGGCTTTGGATTTGTTGTCGCCTGTTTGTGATAGGGCTTGTTGGATGAGTTGTTTTTCCAGTTGTTCAACTTGCTCGTTTAAGCCTGTGATGGGTGAGGGTGCTTGTCCGGTGGTTTCTGGTTGGTCTTCTAAAACATCCGCGGGTAAGTGGCGGATGGCTATGACTTTGCCTTGGCTTAATACCACGGCGCGTTCCATCATGTTTTCCAATTCGCGGACGTTGCCGGGCCATGCGTAGGCGGTCAGGCAATGTTCGGCGTCGTCTTCTATGCCGTGGGCGTTAAAGCCGAATTCGCGGGCGTGTTTGTCGACAAAGAAATGCGCCAGCGGCAAAATGTCGTCGCGGCGTTCGCGTAATGGCGGCAGTTGGATGGTGAAAACATTCAGCCGATAAAACAAATCTTCCCGCAGTTTTTGGTCGATAATCGCTTGGCGCGGGTTGCGGTTGGAGGCGGCGATGACGCGTACATCCACGGCGATGGTGCGGTTGCTGCCTAAGCGTTCCAAAGTGCGTTCTTGCAATACCCGCAGTAATTTGGCTTGCAGGTTAAAGTCCATTTCGGTGATTTCATCAAGAAATAAAGTGCCACCGTCGGCAAGCTCAAATTTGCCGATGCGGTCTTTGATTGCGCCTGTGAATGCGCCTTTGCTGTAGCCGAACAGTTCGCTTTCTAAAATATCAGCGGGAATGGCGGCGCAGTTGATGGAAACAAACAGGTTTTTGGCGCGTGGCGAGTTGTTATGGATGGCGCGGGCGACCAGTTCTTTACCGGTGCCGGTTTCGCCTTGTATCAATACGCTGGTTTTGGTGGCGGCGACTTGTTGAATTTGTTGGTAGATGCTTTTCATAACCGCGCTGCTGCCGATAAAACCATGCCAGCCTTCGGCAAGTTGTTGCCGTAAAAAGCGGTTTTCTTGCTGCATTTTGCCGAGTTTTAAGGCCCGTTTTACTGCGGCTTCTACGGCATCAAATTCAAATGGTCTGACGATATAATCGCTAGCGCCGTATTTCATGGCATCCACCGCGCTTTCTACTGTGCCGTAGGCGGTGACGACGATAACGGGCAATTCATAGAGTTGTTCGCGCAGTTGTTTTAATAAGCCGATGCCATCCAGTTTGGGCATTCGCAAGTCGGTGATGACTAAATCGATGGCTTGTTCGGTGCACATGGCAAGGGCTTCTTCGCCATCAGCCGCTTGCAGCACTTCATAGCCCATTTGCGTTAGCATAATTTCTAATAGCCGCCGCATTTTGGCTTCATCATCAACAACAAGAATGTAGGGTTTTGGCATTATTGGGTGTTATCGCTTTGCGTTAAAGGTAAGGTGATTTGAAAACTCGCGCCGCCGCTGCTGCTGTCGGTAACGGTAATTTTGCCATGGTGGGCGTGGATGATTTGCTGGACAACCGTCAGCCCTAAGCCGATACCGTCTCGGCGTTGGGTGAAGAAGGGTTCAAACACTTTTGCTTTGTTGTCGTCGCTAATGCCGACGCCGTTATCATTAATATCAATAGCGACGGCTAGCTCGTTGGCTTGTAAGCAAACCACAACCTGTCCACCTTGGTTTACATGTTGTATAGCATTCATCAGCAAGTTCAAGAACACTTGCAGCATGAGATCGTGATCGAACTCTATATATATCGGTGTTTCTGCATATTCCAAGGCCAAGTGGATTTGTTTGTGGTCGGCTTGGTGTTGCAGTAGCTCAAGACAATGTTTGATGGTTTTGCTTATATCTTGGCGGATGAATGCGGGATGTTGCGGTTTGGCGCAGGCCAATAAAGTGGTTATCAAAGCATTTAAGCGGGCGGTTTCGCTGATGATAAATTCGGTCATTTCTTGGCCGATGTCGGTCAATTTCGGTTCGCGCTGCAAAATTTCCGCTGATGACAATAATATCCCCAACGGAGTGCGGACTTCATGCGCCATCGTCGCTGCCATTTCACCAATCACCGCCAGTTTTGAGGCGCGGATCAGGTCTTGTTTGGATTGCTCTAGGTTGGCGACCATTAAAGAAAACTGTTCGCTCAGTTGGGTAATCTCGCGGCTGGCGCGGATTTTTGGCGGTACAGTTTGCTTGCCTTGCATGAAACCACGGGTGAAGTCTGCCAGTTGCACAATCGGCTTGGCGATTTTTGCCGACATCCAAAACGCCATCAACACCGCTAAGAAAATGGTGATGCTGAGCAGCACCAGAATGGCTATCCATAAATCCGAAACCGGGGCTAAGGCATTTTTGCTGGGCTGTAAAATCAACACCCGCCAGCCGAAGCCGTGGAAGTTGCGGAAGCCTTCGGAAACCGCATAACCCGCCAAGATGGTTTCATCGCCTTGTGTGCTTGAGGGCATCATCAACGAGCCGCTGGTGCCGGGCAGTTGCGCCAATATGTCTGGCAGTTGTTGCAGCGGTAAGTGTTTGCTGAGCAGTTGCGATGAGGTGGCGATAACCGCGCCAGTGCTGTCTACCAAGAGCGCATAAGAAGGCGCATCTTTGGAGCTAAAAGGCAGTGGCGCATCTAAGAGTTTGATGGTTTCTTGCCAATCGAATCCGGCATATAAATGGCCTAAGTCAGCGGTGGCAAAGCTGTTGTTGATGGCGATGGAAAAAACCAAGTTGTTGTTGGCTTTATCTAAGGTTAGGGTTTGTAGCTGGTTTTTATAGTTGACGGTTAGCCAAGCGGGGGCGGGTTGATGCGCTTGTCCAATGAATTTGGCATCACTGGCGGCAATGATTTCTTCTTGCTGGTCGACCACAAATATTTGCTGATAAATGCCGCCGTAGCCTTCATGCAGGCCATTTAAGTAGTTGGACAGGCGTTTGTCCACGTCCCGCACCGTGGTTTCTTGCATGATTTCTAAGCCACTCCACATCGCCATATTCTCTAAGCGCTCAAACAGGGTGGTATCAATTTGCTGCATAATGGTGCTGGCTTGCGATTTGAGTTTGTTCTCAATTTCTAGCCGCAACATTTCGCGGAAGTGCAGGAATGTCGTTATAGTAATGAACAAGGCGGCTACCAAGCTGATTAGTAAATACGAGATCAGTAGCGTATAGCGTATGGTCATCCTGTTTCCTGGGTAGTGATTGTGGCTTAACTGTTGCGGCGAGCAAATCTAGTATTCAATCAATGTTGAATTGTCGGTGCTGTTTTTTTGTAGTGGCGAGCGGCTGCTCGCCTTATCGCGGCAGGATTTGCTACGTGTTCTTAAAAAGGCGGACAGCCGTCCGCCCCTACAGGGTTAGATTGACCCGACAAATAATCAGTGGATTATTTACGCCAAAGCGCTACGCATTTGGGCGGCTACCTAAATAATGCCCGCTTCAATTCAACTATTACCTTTCTCTAAATGAAAATAAAGGCATTATGTTCAAAGGCTTAAAGTCTGTTGTGGCGCTGGTGTTTATGCTGGGCCAAGCGTGGGCGGTGGTATCGGCTGCACCGACGCAGGACGCTAGTATACCGTTATCGTACCGCTGGGGACGGGGAATCGATTGGCCTGCACAGAACTTAAATATTGGTGGTTATTTCAATAGTTCGTACCAAAAACCTGAGCGCTTGACTGACCAATTGGCCTTGGATTCGTTGAGTGTTTTTGTTACTTGGTCGCCGCATCAGCGCTTACGGTTTTTTACCGAGGTGGAGGCTGACGAATGGCTTTCTACTGAACGGGTGCAATCGTTAAATAATTCCATCCAGGCGGAGCGGTTGTATGTGGATATTTTGGCGAGTGAGTCCACGTCTTTTCGGTTGGGAAAGTTTCTGACGCCGATAGGCCGTTGGAATATTATCCACGCCGCGCCGTTGATTTGGACAACTAGCAGGCCGTTAGTCAATCAGCCGGGCAGTTTTTCGCCACATTTAAATGGTTTGATGCTGATCCAGAAGTTTGAAATCGCTGAGCTGAGTGGCGATTTTTCGGTGTACGCCGATAATTCTGGCGAGTTTGATGTTTTCGATGCGGCGTTGGGCTTCCAAAATGCGTTTGGCGGCAGGTTTAATTTAGATATTGCGGATGAATTTCATTTGGGGCTGTCGTTTATCAATTTCCAAAACGAAGCCTTACAAACCCGCTTAGCGCGTAATAATTTGCTGGGTGTGGATTTGTCATGGAAAAGTAATGGCTATGAAGTGGCGTTTGAGTCCATTTACCGCCATGCTGAAGACCAGCAAGGTGAGGAAAAAGGCTTTTTTATCCAAGGTGTTGCCCCGCTGGTGGATTCGGTTTATGCGGTAGGCCGTTATGAATATCTTAATGGCACGCATGAGCTTATCCAAGCCGATACTAAGGTGTTTGTTGCTGCTTTGGCATGGCGGCCTTATGTGCCGTTGGTGCTAAAAACCGAGTACCGCTTTGGTGAGGACAACCAATTGCTTGCGCCCAGCGGTTGGTATTCGTCGATAGCGATGTTTTTCTGATGAAAGCGATGATTATCTTACGTGCGCTGCTGTTGGCGCTGCTGCTGTTGCCCACGGTTAACGCCGATGACATCGTGGTGATAACGGGTCTGCAAACGCCATTAAAAAATGCTAGCACTAAGCAGCTGAAAAATATTTTTCTGCGGAAATCGCTATTAAGTGAATCGCGGTTACGGTGGATACCGTTGAATTTAAAACCGGATGATCCGTTGCGGGCGGCGTTTTCAAAAAGCTTGCTAAACCGTGATCCCGATGCGCTAGAAGCCTATTGGAATGAGCAATATTTTCAGGGCATTACCCCCCCGTATGTGGTGTCTTCAGAAGAGGCGATGCTGCGGTTTGTCAGCAACACGCCGGGGGCGATAGGGTATATCGCCCCGTGTCATTTGGATAAGCGGGTGCAAGAGGTGTTTCGGTTGAATTCGCCGTTATCATTTAAGCAGCGTTGTGAGCGGGCTGTGCCTTAAGACTGGAGTCCAAAACATGTTTTGGACTCCTACGATTTAATTACGGCTGTGCAGCTGTGTCGGCAGTAAATTGCAAAGTCGCCAATACCGGATCATGGTCGGACATAGCTTGCCCATTTCTCAGCGGCTGTTGGTCAATTTGCCAAGCGCTTGCCGAAACCGGACATGGGCCGCCTGCAAGGATGTGGTCTATGCGTTGGTTGGGATGCACATTGGCGGCAACGGCTGGTTCTTTGGCTAAGGTATAAGCGTTTTGCAGCAGTGGCGGGTTTTGGTCGGCGCCAGTAAAACGGCGGTAACGGTCATTATTCGCCATGGTGTTAAAGTCGCCTGTGACGATCATGGGCAGGTTTTTAGCCAAGCTGGTGATGCGTTCGCGGAACAGGAACGAGCTGGGGTCTTTATTGGCGCTGGCGTTATCAAAATGGGTGTTGACGTATACGAAGCTGAAGCCCGTGGCTTTTTCTTGTAAAACCGCCCAAGTGACATAACGGACTACGGATAAAGGCCGATAGCCTAAGGCCAGCGGCAAATCGGGGGTAGGGCTTAGCCAAAGCTGCCCGGAATCCAGCAGGCTAAAGCGATCAGTTTTAAACAATAACGCGGCATCGCCGTATTGGAAACTGCCTAGGTGATAAGTCACCAAGGTGTATTTATCCAAAGGCGCAATCAGGGCAATGTCGGTATCGGTGTGGGTTTCTTGAAAGCCGATTAAGTCCGGCGCATAGCCAGCAAGGCGTTCTCGGATTTCTGGAAAGCGCACCGACCACGGTAAATAACCGCCTGTGTCGCCATTACGGAAGCGGGCTGCCATGTCTTCAAGAAAGGTTGAGCCGTATAAAACGTTATAGCTAAGCACCTTAATCGGCTGGCTATTGCAGCTTTTTACTGGATAGGCATCCGCTTTGGGTAAGGGATGGGCAAAACCATTGCCGGAATAAGCCGCTAGATATTGGATACCTTGGTAACGGATGAAGACAGCAGCCAAAACTACTAGGCTGATGAATAAAAGAACGGCAATTCCAAGGGCTTTTAACCAGCGTTTCATAGGCTACTTTAATGTTGTGATGTGGTTTAACAATTTTTTAGGCAATAAAAAGCCCGCATAAAGCGGGCGTATTGAGTCTGTTATTATTATTGTTATTTAGTTGCAGTCGTACAACTTAACCCAATCAAACGTACTGATTTTATTATTGTTATATACGAACCCAAAGGGTTCTTCCTCCCCTTTTTAAACCGATTTAATTCGGCTCAACTCTCAAAAGGTGGCGTATTCTATATCCAAGAAATTCCCGCTGTCTATTAAAAAGAAACAGTTTTTTTCAAAAACAGCGCTAACAGGGAAAATTCCTAGAAAATTTATGTCGTTACGAAACTATCTTGGCAAATTTTTTTTTCGTGGTATGGCAATCGTTGCAGTTTGATTAAGCGCTAGTTCAGTTATGGAGCTGACGTTATGCAAATATTTTCTGTGATATGAAAATAAATAATGAGGAGTCGCTATCGCGATGTTTTTTAAATCGGGTTCTCGCACCCGAAGGCGAGCTACTTTCTTTTGCGCCGCCAAAAGCAAGTAGCCAAAGAAAAGGCGGCCCGATTACCGCTCATGTCTTGCGCTCCTCGTATTTGTCGGGGGACGGCAGAATGGGCTTCCTGCCCATCTGCCGCCGTGCGGCTTCCCTGCCGCACCCCTTCGGGCTATTCCCGACAAATACTCCGGTGCTCGACGCGGTAAACGGGAGAAAAACGCGTTACTGCGTAACGTTAGTTACAGAAACCTTAACGTTGCCGTCTCGCTTCTTCTTGGGCAAAGAAAAATCGCAGCCGCTCGTCTAATATCGCTGCTAGCTGGTAGTTAAGGCCTTTGGATTGCTGCGCCAATTTAATCTGCAAAATGGCGTCGTGGTTTTGTCCAGTGGCGTAATAATATTCAGCAAGATAGCGATGCGATTCCGCTGGCTGGTTTAAGCCGCTATAAGTCTGCGCCAACAGTTCCCAGTAAATAGGCGTGCCTTGGGTTTGTTGGTTGAGCGCCGCCAATTGGCTTTTGGCTTGTAAGGCATCGCCCACTTTTAGCAAGCTGCGGATATATTCAATTTTGATGGCTTCATTTTCTGGATATTGCTCCATCAATAATTTGTAACGGCTAAGTGCGGTTTGGAAATCATGCGCCTCTGAGGCATTGCGGGCTAAAGCCGTCGCATACTGCGGTTGGTTGGGATAGGTTTTTACCAACTCTTTCAAGGTGTTTTCCGCTTCCTTAAAGCGTTGGCTGTCTATGGCGATTAAACCCAGGGCGTAACGGGCGACGGTGCGTTGTTCGGTTGTGCCTTGGTTTAATCGGGCTTGGAATTGTTTTTCGGTTTCAGCCAGATTGCTGCTGGTGATAACTTGAATTTTCGCTTTGGTCAGTTGGTAATTGAGCGAATCCGGATACTGCTTGTAAGGATACGTTTCTGCACGGCCCCGGCTATCGGAAATACGCGAAGTGGTCACAGGATGCGTCCGCAAAAATTCCGGCACCGCCTGTCCGTAATAGCGGGTAGATTGCTGTAGGCGCTCAAAGAAAATCGGCATACTGCGCGGATCAAATTGCGAACCTGCCAAATTCTGCATACCGACCCGGTCAGCTTCGGCCTCATTCTCGCGGGTGAAATTAATCTGGAACTGCACACCGCCCGCTTGTATCGCCAAAATCGCCGCTTGCCCTAAGGCGGGCGATTGCGTACCCAGTAAAATCGCCGCCAACATCGCCGCCATCGACGGGATAGACAAGCGCCCTTGGGCTTCTGCCGCCCGGTATAAATGCCGCTGGGTAATGTGGGCAATCTCATGCGCCATTACCGAAGCCAACTCACTTTCTGCCTCAGTAATGGTCAATAAGCCCGAATTAACGCCGATATAACCACCAGGGCCGGCAAAGGCGTTGATGTCGTTTTCCATCACCACAAAAAAGTGGAACGGATGGCTGGGCGCATCACTGCTGGCAACCAGTTTTTGCCCGATGGTTTGGATGTATTCTTGGATTTCAGCATCTTGGCTGACGTTGATTTGCGAATGCAGGCTTCTAAAAAAAGCCTCACCCAATTCTTTTTCTTCCTCAGCGGTAATTAACGTGCCGGAAGAATCGCCCATATCTGGCAATTCGATTTTTGAAATCTCAAGTGCCTGCTGGGTAGAAGGGTATAAAGCTAAGCTTATCGCTAAGGTGATGGCGGCGGGAGTCAATTTCATGGCAATGAGAGCTTGAAAATTAAAGGGAGTTCCCAAGGTTAATTTCTGTGGGGTTGGGTTTGTCTGCGTTGTTGGTGCTTATGGTAACGGCTTGTTTATGGATTGCCCAAACAAAACCAAGTTTTCTATCGTATTTTAATAATGCGTTAAACCTGTGATTTTTCGTCGGGTTGATTTAACTTCGTAGGGGCGGACGGCTGTGCGCCTTTTTAAGAATCCGTACCTGCATCCGCTCGCCGCTACTGAGTGATTTCCAGCTATTAAAGCCGATTTTGCTGATGCTGCCCCAACGCCCACAACACATGCTCCTTCACCAATTCCGAAGCATCTGCCATTTTTGCCTGCAACGCAGCCAGCAATTCCGGCGAACTTGGCGCATTGCCTAGCGCTACGGCAATATTGCGTAACCAGCGTTCATAGCCAATCCGGCGTATCGCCGAGCCTTCAGTTTTCGCTAAAAACTCCGCTTCTGTCCACGTAAAAACCGCCAATAATTGCTGAGTATTTAAGCGATGCCGAGGATGAAAATCGCCTTCGCGCGTCAATTTGGCAAAACGGTTCCACGGGCAGACTAATTGGCAATCATCGCAGCCATAAATGCGGTTACCGATTAACGGGCGTAAATCTTCAGGAATCGCGCCGTGCAATTCAATGGTCAAATAAGACACACAGCGGCGGGCATCGACCTGATACGGCGCGACTATGGCTTGGGTAGGGCAGACATCCAAACAAGCCGTGCAGTCGCCGCAATGTGCGCTGGTTGGCTGGTCGCTAGGTAGCGGCAAATCGGTATAGATTTCCCCTAAAAAAAACCACGACCCAGCCTTGCGGTTAATCAGATTGCTGTGTTTGCCAATCCAGCCTAACCCCGCTTTTTCGGCGATGGCTTTTTCCAAAACAGGCGCACTATCCACAAATGCCCGATAGCCAAAAGCGCCAATTTCTGCCTGAATCTTATCCGCCAACTTCTGCAAACGGTTACGCATCAGCTTGTGGTAATCACGGCCTAAGGCATAGCGGGAAATATACGCGGCAGTTGGGGCATCCAAATTTGCTTGCATAGCGCTTGCCGCTTCCGGCAGATAATCCATCCGTACCGAAATAATACTCACCGTGCCGGGTTGCAACAACGCAGGCCTGCTGCGCTTGTTGCCATGCCGCTGCATATAATCCATCTCACCATGAAAGTCTTTTGCTAGCCACGCCGCCAGATGCTGTTCCGCTTCCGGCAAATCGGTATCGCTAAAAGCCACCTCAGCAAAGCCCAGTTCTTGGCCCCATTGCTTAATTTTTGCCGCCAATGCCGACAGTACTTGTTGATTAGCCTGCTGTTCAGGTATTAGATTTGTATCAATATTCATATTTAAAAATCAATTGCTTGTAGGGCATGTTGGATGACTAACCTTAATGTTGTTAATTACCAACAAAAAATGCGGCATAGAAACGGCAGTTTTTTATTAACCAACTTTGGCGATAAGGTTGGGAAACGTAAAATGCCGACCATTAAATATTTTTATATAAAAAATTGGGTAATAACATGAACGAACAACAATTCTGGCAATTATTTGATGAAGTCAACAGCGCGGCAGACGGTGATATGGATATAAAGTGCCAGCTGATTGAAGAAAAAGTCACGCAATTGAGCGGTGCAGATGCAATCGCGTTCTCGTACCTATTCACGGAAAAAATGGCTGCCGCCTACAGCTGGAAACTTTGGGCGGCGGCGTATCTTATCAACGGTGGTTGCGGTGATGATTGTTTTATGGATTTCAGATCCTCATTAATCGCCCAAGGCCAAGCCATTTTTGAACAAGCCTTACAAGACCCCGATTCATTAGCCGCTGTTGAAACAGACGAAGATTATGATTGGTGCTACGAAGGCGTTCAATATGCCGTAAACGACGGCGTAGAAGCCGCCGTAGGTGATACCGTATCACGACAAGTAAGCCTTGATAGCGAACCATCCGGCGACGCCTGGGATGAAGAAGATTTAGCCGATTTATTGCCTAAATTGGCGGCTAAATATTCATAGTTGATTGTACGTAAACATTACATCCATTACGCCGCAACCCTTGTTTCAGAATGTCCGCCAGCAAACCGAAACAAGGTTTTCGGTTCTATATCCACCGTGCCGCCGTTAAATTCCAGACATCCCCACTCGGCATTCAGACGCGCAGTGTGCAGCGCATCCAAAGCCACATGATGACCAATCAGAGCTTGTAAATCGGCTTCTAGCGTTTCTCCGTTCTCAAAAGTCAACAGAAAGCGGTAGGCCGATACATGCTTAAATGCGATTAATTTCATAGTATTACTCCAATGGTGCAATAGCGTGGAATTGTTGTGTGTCCCACATTTCCAGCAATTCATCTTGATGCAACTCCGCCCATTCACGCACTAACTGGCGGCATTTTTTAGGCAGTGTTCCATCAATGATGTTCAGATTATCCAATTCCATAACCGCCTGATACTCGCCGTATTTGATATGAATATGGCGCGGCGGATGTTCGCGGTCAATCAAAAACATACGGATAATAATCCCATAAAAGCGGCAAATTTCAGGCATGGCATTTCCTATAAGTAGCTTTCCAGCACCGCCTGTTTTTTTGTGGCGGCTTCGGTGATGGTGGTTTGTTCCCGTTTTTCGATTTCGGCGACTAAGCTTTGCTGGGAGGTAGGGTTAGGTCATAGCCTGTAAGGAGCGAAGCGGATTACAGGGTTTGACGCCACGAAACACTCAATTCATAGCTCCCGTTGAGAACTATAGCTATTAAATAAAACATATCGGTGTTGAAAAAAACCGTAATCCGCTTCGCTCCTTACAGGCTACCTCGCTAAATTGGCGGCTAAATATTCATAAATGATTGCGTGGAACACGGCTTGTATTACGCAGCAACCCGTGTTCAGTGATGCCTTAGGAATGGTTATATTTATTAAGAATATCCCGAATAACCTGCTGTTCAGGAATATTCATTTGCTCGGCACTGAGCAAGGCTTGGCTTAATAACTGATGGATTTCAGACAAATAACGATTAGGGTCTTTGGCTTCCAGCAACATAGCCAAGTTAGCTTGGCACACTAGCAAATCACGTTTATCGCCCAAGGCTTCATACACGGGCAACTCTTCTTCACGGCGGATGCGTAAGGCTTCGTCCCCTTCTCCACGCGCTTGCAAGACATCGGCGATTTTGCCCATGGTCACAGCTTTGCTGCGTTTGTCGCCCAAGGCTTCATACACGGGTAACTCTTCTTCGCGGCGAATGCGCAAGGCTTCGTCCAGTTCGCCACGCGCTTGCAGGTCATCGGCGATTTTGCCCATGGTCACTGCTTTCTCGCGTTTGTCGCCCAAGGCTTCATACACGGGCAACTCTTCTTCTCGGTAAATACTCAAAGCTTCGTCCCATTCTCCACGCTCGTACAGGACATCGGCGATTTTTCCCATGGTCATCGCCTTACTGCGTTTGTCGCCCAAGGCTTCATACACAGGCAATTCTTCTTCGCGGCGGATACGCAAGGCTTCGTTAAAATCACCAGTTTGGTGCAAAATATCAGCCAGATCACCATAGCAAATCGCTGTGGCACGTTTGTCGTGGTTTGCTTGGCTAATTAATATTCCTTGTTTGATGGCAATAATTGCTTTTTCGTAATCGCCTACACTAGCCAAAATGCGTGCTTGTTCCTGCCATAACCCGCCATCCGCTAAGCTGTAATCGGTTTTGCCTTGCAGGTATTCGCTGATGTCGATTAGGCGTTGCTGTTTATCGGCGTAATCGCTGTTATTTTCATCAATACGCAGGGAATAAAGCGGATGAGATGGCTGGTCTTCGCTATGGTTGCGAAAATCTACCACCGCTTTACGCCAAGCCCATAAATCCGGGGCATCATGGGCAAAGTTATTGACGTTGGTTTCCGATAACCACACCACAATCCCACGATTGATGGTTTGCGCCAGCCATTCGCGGCGTTGGTTGAGGCGATGTAAAAGGCTTTGTGGATTTTGGTTATCAAACCAGTTGTGTGTATCAATAAGATGAATAACGCTGGCGTGTTGGGCGATTTGCGGCAACTCAGCGAGCAAATCCGTTGATGCCGTAGCCGATAAAATCGCTTGTTGTGGGTATTCGGCGGCAAGTTCGGCTATGACTTTATCGCGATAAGGTTGGTTGTTATATTCCGCCAAAATCCAGCAAAAGCTTTCGCCATCATCCAGCAAATCGATAAGCCGCAAAACCGCGCCGGAATGGCGGCTATCCAGTTCTTTCGTCCATTCCATCAGCTATTTGCCGCCAATTGGTAGGCGGGCAAAGTACGCACCACCGGATGGCTTTGCCACCAGTAGCTATTGTATTCCAGCAATACTAAGTCATAGAGCAAGCGGCGCGATACTTCGCTGACAGGTACATGGCTTCTGTCGCGCTGGTCAATTTCCACTAATAAGGCGTAATCGCTTTGTTGGATAACGCGTTGATATTCGCTTGCCAAATGTTTGATAGCAGCGTCTGCGGCAGCGGTATCAATCTTTTTGCGCCCTTGGGTTTCTGCCAAGCAATAATCCAATAAGCGCATTAAATCCCGCACATGCCCGCCGGAGGCTTTAATCAATTTGTCCAAGAGTTGGCTATCGGCAAACAAGCGGCTATCCACGCGCTTATGGATTAATTCGCTGAGTTGCGCCAGAGGGATGGGTAAATAATCAGCGGCATTTTTCTCGGCAATTTTTACCATCGGCAAACGGAATACGCTAAATTCTTGGCTGATTCTGCCGCTTTCGGTGAGTATGTCGATGGGGGTGCAATAAATGAAATTACTACGGATGAGTTTGAGTTGGTGAATATCCCGGATGAAAAAATCATTGGCTTCGTTACTGGATAATCGGTCTGTGCCATCAACGACAAACAGGATTTTCCTACCCAGATTTGCCTGTTGTAATTGTTCTTGGATGTGTTGTATCAAGGCGTTAAAGGCGCTGGCAAATTCGCTGAAACTGTTACGGACAATGTCACGGATTTCTTCTTTATGAGTCGAACCAATGCTGATGGACGTGGTTAATGTGGCGAATAAATTGGCTAAAAACGGCAAGCCTGTGGTGATTTTTGCGCCTGTTTCCAATTTGCCGCCTAAGGCTTGCTCATTAAGCTGCACAAACACACGTTGTTTAAACCAATTTTCCAAACGGTCTGAAAATATGGTTTCAATTTTAACGTCGTTAGCTTCCAACTGCTTCATCAACACTTTGGCTTGTGCCAGCAGAATATCGCTGTAATGCAAGTTGTTAATATCCAATTCTTTTAAGGCATCAACCAAAACGACGTAATACAACTCAGGGCGATGCAATCTTTTCGCCAAACGCCGTAATTCGGTACTTTTGCCGCAACCGCGATGCCCGCCAAATAAAATGTATTGATGGGGATTACCGTCATCCAAACTTAGGCTAGGTTCGTCAACACCCAATTCCCACAATAATTTGTCTTGGCTAAAATCGCCCCGTGCCGCGTTCAAATCCACCAATAAAGCTTGATCGGTTTCAGGGTCTAAGGGTTTGTCATAACGTAGGTTTTTTTTAGCGGCTCTGGTGAGCGTTAACAGTTCGTCTGGCGTTAACTCGGACATAAGGTTTTGATTTAATGACAAAGAAGAGTGGGTGTGATTTTAGTTGATATTGTTTTGATTAGCGATAGCTTAACTAGGCAATATGCCAATGGAGCGACTGTTTGCGTTTAGCATCAACTTTAACGGAATGCTAATCTATCTATATTTCTCTGGACAATAAAAAACCCGCTAAGCCAATCAGCTTGCGGGTTTTTGTCTTTTATCGGTTGCCTTTGCATCCTTGTTTGGCGCCAAGGCTCTATCTAACGTTGGTCTTTATGCCTTGGTATTAAAGGACTCATGCTTTTATATTTTCAAATATACCGCCAAAAATACCGCCAAGTCAGTCAGGCTACCCCTGTTTTTGAAGAATGTTAAGCATCTATTGCCGGATTTGAATAATCGATAAAGCCCTTTATTATCAACATAATTTTAAACCTTAAATAAAAGTTACTGTAAAAGTTACTGCATTGTCTTTTAATGAAGCAAAAATAAGGGGGTGTTTTAAACAAAACACCCCCAAAATATTACCGTGTTGTTAAAGAACAGCCAGCAACTGCACCGAAGTTGGGGGCGGGGCTTTGCCGCCCCCGCCACCCACCTTTAGTCTATTTCCGCAAACCCCCACTAAAGCAGGTGGCCATCTCCTTGTCACAGTGCAGGGTGCTGCCTTGCCTGTAACACGCTTGCAGTATTTCGGCAGGGTTTATGTTACGGATTTCTTTTCGCCATGCAAGCCCCCTGCATACCCTGCCCGCACGGCAACCCCGACCATCCCAATCAAACCAAGGTGTCGGGGCGTTGCGGTAGTTGAGCCCCACAATTTTTTATGGTTTTTCAGATTGGCTCATATCCTCTAAGGTTTTCCAAAGTCGTTCTTGCCAGCCTCTTAATAGGCTGTCAATTGGCTTGTGTTTAAAATGTCCCTTAAAATCCCCGCAAACCGTCGCCGCCTTGTCCAAATCTCCAGACCTCAGAGCCGCTGCCAATTTCTTAAGGATGGCAAGATTATTGATCCCGATACTTAGCCAGTCCAGTGCCTTGATCTCACCTAAAATGTTGTTTACGGTTAGGTTGGTGGTTGTTTTCTCTACTTGTGTTTTCATTGCTGGCCTCCTTGGCCGGTGGTTGAGATTCCATATCAATAATTTTGTTGCTGTCATCAACAGCATTTACTAACACTACTATTAAGGGTTCTGCTAGCTTTAAAACGATAGCCGCCGCCTTTAATCTTCTATCAGCACTGCTGCCTTCGAGTTGATCCTTCAACACCTTCAATGCCAATTGCGCCAAGTCGGGCAACCCTGCCGCCAGCTCGGTTTCAGCACTCGCTACCATCTTAGCCACAAATGCCTGCCCCTCTGGGCTTCGGTAAAGCTTGCTGGCGTGGTGTGTGTGGTACTCGCAAACCCTTGCCGCTTCCCCGACAGCCAAACCCTGAGCAACTTTCGATAAAAACCGCACCTGTCTTGGGGTTAAATCGACCTCTTTTTTACGCATGATAAATATCCTTATAAATCAATAATTTAGTGTTTTTTGCGTTTGTGGTGGTACAAGGTGGTATAAGTGGTGTCATTTCCAAAAGTCTCCTATAGAAAAACCCTTGTAAAACAACAGTAATACACAGTTACACACCCCATACCACCAAATTGGTAATATGTTTATATAACAATGGGTTATGGGTGGTATGGCCTAAAAGTACCTATTAACGGGGCTGTGTTAATTCCCAAGGGTAGTATTGGCCTGTTTTCTGCTTAACCGACTTATAACCTTTTTCAGCCATTTTCTGACCAAACCGCGTGCTGGCTAGCGATTTAAAGCCTTCATGAATGCACCAAGCCTGATAAGCGGCATAAACTTTGGATGCTTTCAACCCGTCCGGTTTAAGCCCTTCTGTGTATGGATTGCAGACCTCGTCAATGAAACGGCCTATTGTGTCGGCCTCATGGCGGTAATCTTGGGTGGCCTGTGCGATACAGTCAGGAATAGTCAAACCTTCCTTACTCCAAACCTGATACCCTTCCAGCATCCAGTTCAAAATCCCCGAAGCCTCCTGCCTCAGTTTTACCTCCAGATTTTTGTCGGGGTTTGTAATCAGGGCATTGCAGGGGATTAGCAACAGCCGCCGCCAAATCCCATTATCTGTGCCGGAAACGCGGGGTTTAGAGTTTGTAGCAAGGTTCAGTTTGAATTGGGGGTTGTAACTGCCATATTCTTCAAATAGCTTCCGGCAAACGACCTTATCGCCGCCGGTGATTGCCTTTACACGGCCTTCCGCCAAGGCTTGATTTTCGTCCGATTCAGCCGCAACAACAAAGCGCAACCCCTCCAAAGCCGCCAAATCGTTGGACTGTTCAGACCTACGCTGTAACAGCGTGTCGGCCGGGGTTACACCAGCAAAGCCACCTAGTACATAGCTCATGATGTTCAATAACACCGATTTGCCGTTGCAGCCCCCACCAAAAAAGACGGCCATTTTATGCTCCGTGGTTTCACCGGATAGGCAATAGCCAAACCATGTTTGTAGGAAGCGCACCAGTTCTGTATCGTTGCAGGCAAAATCAGCTAAAAACTTCAACCACATTGGGCAGGTGGCTGCCTTCTCAAAGGTTACAGGGCTTTGTATTGTGTATTGAAAGTCCGCATCATGAGGGGTCACAACCCCCGCCCCCAAGTGTAACAGGCCATTTTTGACACAAAGAATATCTCTGTAACTGTTTGATTTATTAAGCACAAACTCAGGTAGTCTCGTAACCACCAAGCTTGTCACATCCTGCAAACCGCGCCGTGTTTCAAGCTTTTTCGCCAGACCGTAAAGCGCATCCCGCCGCCCTGTATTCGGTTCGTCTGTCATCTCCGCCAAAATAACTTTGGACACATTCCCCACAGCCTTCTGCAATTCATGGCTATGGAAGTCCTCAACCCAGATAGCCAAGTTAAATCGCATAGTTTTTGGCGATCTGGCTTGCCTCAAAACTCTGAAATTTTCAACCGCTTCAGAATCCAAAAACCGCCTTGCCGCTTCAAGCTCAGATAGTCCGTATTTTGTGTGCTGGCGCGTTTGTGGCGGTTGGTAAGTTGCCGTCAGGCCGTCCAAGGCTTTTTGAATAGTGCCGTTTCGGTAATCAATACGATCCCACTTAGGGCGCATCAGTGCCGACTGTCTGAAGATATGGTCAATCTGTTCAGCATTCTGTGTGTAAAAGCCCAACATCGAACATAGCTGCAAGTCGTCTGTACTGTGGTCGCCCGATAGAATGCCATCGTCAAATAGCCGTTCAAGATTCGGCCTAATCTTGGAGCCTCGCAACAAGTTGAGGATTTCCTCATCTTCCAATTCGGGCGAGGGTGGGAGGCTAGATTCTGGCATTACGCGCGGCTTTTCGGGTCGCTTTATAAATTGTTCATAGAACCAATCCAAATTGGCTTGGCAGTCGGTCAGGTTCTCCACGGTGGCAATTGCGTTGCCTGTTACGCTCAGGAAGTGAAGACCACCGTCACCCCGCCCGTAAACTTCGAAGTGGTTAAACCCGCTCATGCCTTTACCGAACCTAGGCAAAGTACCTTTGCAGATAATCCGCAAACCCTTACCAGACGGCGAAACTTCAATATACGCGCCAGCCTTTTTAAACAAACGGACAACCTCCGCCGCTGCCTCATCGAGTTCGCCCGAATCGGGGTTTCGGATACCATCCAAATCAATGCCGATTATTTCATCATAGCCAAAAGCATAATTGATGCCCTCGTACTGTCCAGACTCTACACCTGCCAAAGCCTCACCAAAGCCACAAAGCGTTCCTGTGTCGTTAATTTTGGCGCGTTGGTTTGTGGTAGGGTTATATGGGATTCGGTGCGGCTTGCCACCGCTGTGGTTTGGTTCTAACCTGTAACAACACCAAAACGGCGTGTTTATCAATTCTTGGGGGATATTTTCAGGTTTAATCTTCATGTGCAAAATCCTTTTGCAATCAATATGTTGTCGTTAACCTATTTCAGCGATTAACGCCATAATGTCCGTCACGCGCCAAGCGGTCGTTCTTTCTCCAAGTTTCACAGCTTGGGGATACTTACCCGACTTCACGCCTGCCCACCATGAACTGGCGGATACGGGTATTAAGGGGGGTGTTGGGGGTGTGGTCTTCTTGTCGCCAATAATCTGTTTTAGGCGTAAGAAGCCAGTTTGGGGGATTTGTGGGGTATTGCTTTGTGGGGGCATTGCTGCCAAGTTTTGAGATTTCATGTTCACGTCCTGTGAATAAATTCATAATGAAACCCCCTAAAATTAAGGGGTTTCACCAAAAGTCCCGCTATCCTGCGGTGCTGCACAATCATAGCGGGTTCGTGTCTCCGGTAACCAATGTGCTGTTTGGCTGGACAATAAAGTACAGTGTCGTTTTTTATCGGTCAAGAGTTTTTTGATGCGTTAGCCGATTTTTTTGAACGCTATCACTTGCGCCCCATTTTTTAAGCCGTCCAGGTACGTAGACCACACCTGCATCATTTTATGGCGTTCGGGCAGGTGCGCTGTGCGGTTATAGGCGCGTCCGTTGGGGTCTCTCACGGCGTGGGCTAGTTGGTGTTCGATAAAATCAGGGCGAAAGCCTAGCACTTCGTCTAGTACGGTTCTGGCTAATGCGCGAAAGCCGTGTACGGTCATTTCATCTTTACTGATACCCATACGCCTTAGGGCTGCCAATAAGGCCATGTCAGACATTGGGCGCGAACCGTTCGGCGTTCTGGCACTAGGGAAGATATACCGACCGTTTCCAGTCAGTGGTTTGAGTTCTTGCAGGATGTTAACGGCTTGTGATGATAACGGCACAATATGTGAGGTTTGGGTTTTAGTGACTAAATACCGCCATTCTTTGGCCTCAAAGTCGATGTGTTCCCATTCGGCTTGTCTGAGTTCGCCCGGTCTAACAAATACCAAGGGGGCAAGCTGTAACGCAGATTTAACGATAAATGAACCGCTATAGCCATCAATGGCGCGTAACAGTTCGGCGGCTTGTTTGGGTTCTGTGATGGCTGAAAAATGCCCGCTGGTGACGGTTTTTAATGAGCCGCGTAAATCGGGGGTTATATCGCGCTCTGTGCGTCCTGTAGCGATGGCATAGCGGAACACTTGCCCGCAAACTTGCAAGGCACGGTGTGCGGTTTCAATCGCGTTTCGGGCTTCTATGCGCCGTAATGCCGCCAATAGTTCAGGGGCTTTTAGGTCTGTTATGGGTTTGCCGCCAATGTAAGGAAATAAATCGCGCTCGAATAATCCGGTTACGCGCTTTTTATGGTCTGTTGATTTGTCGCCCATATTCCTTTCGTACCATTCGCGGGCAATTACTTCAAAGCTGTTTGCCGCGCTTTCGGCTTTGGCTTGTTTAACGGCTTTTTTGTTTTCGTTGGGGTCGATACCGCCAGCAATTTGTTTTTTGGCGGTATCTCGTTTTCCCCGCGCCTCTTTTAGTGAGGTTGTCGGGTACGTTCCTAATGCCAAGGTTTTGCGTTTGCCATCAAATCGGTAGTTGTAGCGAAAGTATTTAGAGCCGTTGGGATTAACCAGTAAGTACATGCCTTTTTCGTCTTGTAGCTTGTAGGGCTTATCTGGCGTGGGTTTGGCGTTCTTTATGGCGGTATCTGATAGGGGCATGGCGGTATCAATTCCAATCAATCTAAATATACCGCCACTTATACCGCCAAAAATGGCGGTATGTCAATGTATCCCGTTGCACTTCGTTGGACAATAAAAAACCCGCTAAGCCAATCAGCTTGCGGGTTTTTGTCTTTTATCGGTTGCCTTTGCATCCTTGTTTGGCGTCCCAAGGCGGATTCGAACCGCCGGCCTGTCCCTTAGGAGGGGACCGCTCTATCCTGCTGAGCTATCGGGACTTGTAGGGCAATTCTAACACAAATGCGGTGTTTTGGCTGGTAAGCGGCTTATGGGTAGATAACTTTTGGTTGAAAGTAAGCGGCTGGGTATTTGGCGTCAAATTGTGCGGTTTCTTCTACAGCTGCTGGTTTTTCTGATTTTGCTGCCAAGCTTTCGTCTAAGTAGATGACGGTAGGCTGGAAGTTTGCTGCTGGGTATTTGGGGTCGGTTGCTTCGCTGCTGGCTTGTGGTGCGGCTTTTGCGGCGCTGGCGTCGCTGTAAATAACAGTCGGTTGGAAGTCGGCTGCTGGGTATTTTTCGCTTGCGGTTGCGATGTTAGTGAGTGCTAAAAAAGCAAAGGCGGTGAGTGCTAAAAGGCTAGTTTTTTTCATTTTATGGTGTTCTCCACGTGTTATGCCAAGCGCCGCAGTAGCAGCCAGTTGGGCTAAAAGGCCGAAAGTATCGATTATTTTTGGGTTGTTCGCAACCGATTTTAGCGGTTGTTTACGACGGGTTAAAGCTCTATGCGTACGCCTATTTCCATGACTTGTTCGACCGGAATCCGGAAGAATTCGATGGCGGTGGAGGCGTTGTGTACTAGGTATAAAAATAGCGATTGCCGCCATTTGGGCAGTTTGCTGTTGCGTTTGAAGGTGATGTTTTCGCTGCCGACAAAAAATGAGACGTTTTTGGGGTCAATCTGCAAGCCTTCTTCTATCGATAAGCTTAAGGCGCGGCGCACATCTTGCGATTGCTGAAAGCCGTAATACAGTTTGACGCGGTAAAAATTGCGGTCGCGCCCGAATGAGCGGATTTTTACCCGCCGCGCTTCTTCTACATAAGGTTCGTCGAGGGTGACGATGGTCAGTACCACGATGTATTCGTGCAGGACGTGGTTGTGTTTGAGGTTGTGCAATAACACGGGCGGTACGCCGTGCAGGGTGCGGGTCAAATAAATGGCTGTGCCTTTTACGGTGGCGAGTTCGTGGTCTTGAAGTTTTTCTTCCAGTTCTTCAAACAAGACTTTTCGGTTTGCCATGTGTTCGGCTAGCAAGCCACGGCCATTAATCCAGGTGGTCATCACTAAGAATATCAGTGTGCCGACCACTAACGGCAGCCAGCCGCCAGACAGGATTTTTAAGCAGTTGGATGACAGGAACAGGAAATCAATAGTCATGAAGACGGTTAAGAAGATGACGCTGGTATAGGTTTTCCATTGCCATAGGGCTTGTATGACGATGAATGCCAGCATGGTGGTGACTATCATGGTGCCAGTTACAGCGATGCCGTAAGCCGAGGCCAGTGCCGATGACGAGTGGAAGCTAATCACTAAAATAAACACCGCCGCCATCAATAACCAATTGACCGCGGGCAGGTACACTTGCCCCATTTCTTCGCCAGAGGTGTGTAAGATTTTCATGCGTGGGCAATAACCCAGTTGTATGGCTTGCCGGGTGATGGAGAACGCGCCAGAGATAACCGCTTGCGAGGCAATCACGGTTGCCAAAGTGGACAACACCAGTAGCGGGTATAAAGCCCAGGATGGGGCGAGCAGATAAAACGGGTTTTGGATGGCCTCTGGATGTTGTAGCAGTAACGCGCCTTGTCCAAAGTAATTGCATAACAGGGCAGGGAAGACGAAACCAAACCAGGCATAGCGGATGGGTTTTAAGCCGAAATGCCCCATATCGGCATACAAGGCTTCTGCGCCTGTGATTGCCAAGACCACCGCGCCCATAATCACAAAACCTTCCCAGCCAAGTTCAAACAATAAATGCAGGCCGTAATAAGGGTTGATCGCCATCAGTACCGAAGGGTTGGTAATGATGTTGTTGATGCCTAGCCACGCCAAGGTGACAAACCAAATACACATGACGGGCGCAAACAGCTTGCCGATAGTCGCCGTGCCTTTGGACTGGATCATAAACAGCCCCGTCAACACCACAATGGTGATGGGGATGATGTATTTTCCTAAGGACGGGGTGATGACTTGTAAGCCTTCCACGGCACTTAATACCGAAATGGCGGGGGTGATGATGCTGTCGCCATAAAACAAGGCCGCACCTAGTAAACCGATGGTGACGATGAAGCGCCTGCGTCCGGGGTTGTCGCGAGAACCAAACAATGCCAAGGCCATCAACGCCATAATGCCGCCTTCGCCATTGTTGTCGGCACGCATGATAAAGATGGCGTACTTCACTGTGACTATTAAGGTTAGCGACCAGAAGATCAGCGATAACACGCCGAGTACATGAGGCTGATCTATGGGTAAATTATCGTGGAGGACTTCTTTGACCGCATATAAGGGGCTGGTGCCTATATCACCAAAAACCACGCCGATAGCGCCTAGGGCCAAATAAGCAAGCTGTTTTTTAGTTTGGGTGTGTGGGATTTTGGGCATGGCTGAAAAAAGAGCTGAACAAGCGGCGCATTTTACGCCTGTGTTTCGGCAATCTTAAGGATTATTTCCTCATATTTGCCAGAGCACGGGAAAACCTTGGCGATTAGCTTTATAATCGTGGCTTGATCGATAGATTATGGGGTTGATATGAAATATTTACTGCTGCTGAGTGCGTTATTTTTTCCTCTGGCTGTCCATGCAGAAGCAGCCACAGTGGCGCAAAACCTTGATTTAACCCATCATGCTATTGGTTATTTATCGGTTTTTATTACCGTAATGGCCTATATTGCGGCAATGTCTGAAGAAGTCACCGAACTGCGTAAATCTAAACCAATGGTGTTGGGCTCGGCCTTGGTGTGGTTTGCTATCTGTATTTACTACGCCTTACACGGTCAGGCCAAAGTTGCCGCGCAGGCTTTCGAAAGCAATTTGTTGGCGTATATTGAATTGCTGCTGTTCATCTTGGTTTCCATGACTTATTTAAACACCATGGAAGAGCGCAATGTCTTTAACGCCTTAAAAGTGCATTTGCTCAGCAAAAAATTCACTTATCGGCAGTTATTTTGGATTACAGGCGGCTTGGCTTTTTTGCTGTCCACGGTTATCAACGGTTTAACCATCGGTTTATTGATGGGCGCGATTGCTTTGGCGGTCGGTAAAAAAAGACCAGAATTTGTTGCCTTGGCGTGTGTAAATATTGTCGTCGCCACCAATGCGGGCGGTACGTTTAGCCCGTTGGGCGGTATTTCTACCTTGTTTGTTTGGCAGCAAAATATTTTAGAATTTACCCAATTCTTTGCTTTAGCCGTCCCTTGCTTGGTGAATTTTTTATTGCCCGCTGCTGTAATGCACTTTTGGATACCCAAAGAAACCCCCGAAGCTATCCAAGAAAAAGTCGAGTTAAAGCGAGGCAGTAAGCGGATTATGTTTTTATTTGTCGTCACTTTGCTTATCACGGTTAGTGCCGACGTGTTATTGGAATTGCCACCCGCCGCAGGCATGATGACTGGATTGGGTTTATTGCAATTTTTCAATTATTACCTGAGCAAAACCGCGCATATTAGAAAAAGTGATTTTGCCCATGTGTACCGTTTTTATAATTTAGAAGTGCCTAACGCCAACAACATTCGCACTTTTGATGTTTTTAAAAATGTCGGCAATATCGATTGGGATACGCTGTTGTTTTTTTATGGCGCTATGATGATTATCGGCGCGGTGGGTTTTGTCGGTTATTTGGAAGGCTTGGCTCAGTTCTTGTTTGGTCAAATCAACCCAACCTCCGCCAATATTATGATTGGTTTGTCTTGGGCATTTGTTGATAACGGTACATTAATGTTTGCGGTTTTACATATGCACCCCGATATTCCGCCTGGGCAATGGTTATTGTTGACCTTAACACTCGGCGTGGGTGGTAGTTTGCTGGCGATTGGTTCTGCGCCAGGCGTGGGCATGTTGGGGAATATTAAAGGTTACTACACCTTTACTTGCCATTTACGCTGGATGCCGATCATTTTGCTGAGTTATTTTGTCAGTATCGCCGTGCATTTTTGGATTAACGCGCGGTATTTTTAATACGGTAAGCATTGCTACCGTAAAGTCCTTTTTACTGTCTAGTTTTTGAGTCGTATATGCCAATTAAATCATTCTTGTCGCTGTTTTCTTTATTTGCTCTGTTTGCACCCTCGTTAGCAATCGCAGAAATGACAGGAGCTATTAACCCAAGCCAACCGCTAGATTTAACCGCGCATTGGGCGGGTTATTTGGCCTTGGTGGTGTTTGCAGTGGCCTATATTTTTGCCATGACCGAAGAAGTCACCGAGCTAAAAAAATCCAAACCGATGGTGTTTGCCGCTAGCCTAATTTGGATTTTTATTGCCAGCGTTTATGTGAGTGGCGGCATGAGCGAACAAGCGGGCGTTGCCTTCCGCACCACGCTAGAAGGTTATGCCGAATTGTTTTTGTTCATCATGGTATCGATGACTTATTTAAACGCCATGGAAGACCGGGGCGTATTTGATAGCCTGCGGGTGTGGCTATTAAGCAAAAATTTCAGTTATCGGCAGTTGTTTTGGATTACTGGCATCCAATCGTTCTTTATTTCCGCCGCCTGTAACAACCTCACCACCGCCTTGCTGATGGGCTCGGTTATTTTGGCGATGGGCAAAGGCAGCCCGCGCTTTGTGACTTTATCGTGCATTAACGTCGTCGTTGCTACCAACGCAGGCGGCTCGTTTAGCCCGTTCGGCGACATTACCACACTGCTGGTTTGGCAAAAAGGTGTCGTACCGTTTACCGATTTCTTCTCTTTACTGGTTCCCGCGCTTATCAACTTAGGCATCCCTGCCGCCATCATGCACTTCTTTATTCCTAAAGAGCGCCCCGCTGCGGTGATGGAAGCCCAAGCCATGAAACGCGGTGGCGGTACTATGATTTTCTTGTTCATCCTCACCATCATCACCTCGGCTTGTTTTGAAAATTTCCTCAATTTACCGCCCGTGGCAGGCATGATGCTGGGTTTAACGTATCTGAAATTTTTCAGCTATTACCTGCAAAAAACCAGCGACTTTCATCCTGAATTAGTTGAAGACAAAATCGTCGACGAAAAAATCGATTATTTCGCGCCGATGAAATACATGAACAATCCCAAAGCCAATAAAAACCAACATGCCGCGCAGGAATTGCCGTTTGATATATTCCAGAAAATCGCCAATTTGGAATGGGATACGCTGTTGTTTTTCTACGGAGTTATGGTCGGCGTTGGCGGCTTAAGTTTTATCGGCTACTTAACCATCGCTTCCCACCATTTATATGGCAGCATTGACCCAACCACCGCCAACATCCTAGTCGGCATAGCCTCGGCCTTCGTTGATAACGGCACCATCATGTTATCGGTACTCACCATGTCGCCAGAATTGTCCCAAGGCCAATGGCTGTTAGTCACCTTAACCGCAGGCGTCGGCGGCAGTATGTTGTCGATAGGCTCAGCCGCAGGCGTCGGCTTAATGGGGCAAGCCAAAGGCGTATACACCTTCATCAGCCATTTAAAATGGATGCCCGCCATTCTGTTAGGCTACTTAGGCAGCATCGCCGCGCATTTTTTGATTAATGGGCGTTATTTTTAGGTATCGTATGGCGCGATAAAGTAATGCGCCGGATGTTTGAAAGCCAATATGTGGTGCAATACGGCTATCGCCTATTGCACCCTACAATATCCTTCCCATGCTCCGCGTGGGAATGCCGCCACTGACGCTCCAGCGTTTCCCATGAAAACACACCCCATCCTCTACAGCTTCCGCCGTTGCCCCTACGCCATGCGGGCCAGATTAGCACTCGCTTACACAGGCATTAAAGTCGAAATCCGCGAAGTTGAATTAAAAAACAAACCCCAAGCTTTGCGCGATATTTCCCCCAAAGCCACCGTCCCCGTGTTGCACTTGCCCGACGGTAAGGTGATAGACGAAAGCCTAGACATCATGCACTGGGCCTTAGCGCAACACGACCCAGCCCAATGGTTAGCAGATGCCCAAACCGCTAAAACCTTAATCACCTGGAACGACGGCGATTTTAAATTCCAGCTAGACCGCTACAAATACGCCGACCGCCATCCCCAACACCCCGCCGAACATTACCGCCAACAAGGTGAATTATTTTTGGCAGAACTCGAAAGCCGCTTGCAAATTAAGCCTTGGTTATTGGGCGACCACTGCACACTAGCCGATGCAGCAATATTCCCCTTCATCCGCCAATTTGCCGCTGTTGATGGGCAATGGTTTGCGGCGGCGGAATATCCCGCCGTACAGCAGTGGCTACAAAATTGGGTAGATTCGGCGTTGTTTACAGCCGTTATGGATAAATACCCGATTTGGGTGGAAGGAGTAGGGGGATAGCTGTTTTCTTTAAAAATAGTGCTGTAAGTTATGCCGAGATAAAAGTGCATCATCGAGGTAACTCGCGAATGATGCGCCACTTTGCATTGTAAGGGCATAAAGGCTGACGATAGTAAGCCCATCAAACATAAATAACGATGCGCTTCCTATCGTCAGCGCATCCTAAACGCGCATCATCATTTCATCGCCAACATCAACCCAGCGCTACAAAAAAACACCCGCTCACAATATTGCCCCATCAATTGTGCCGCCTTGCCGGACAAATCCACAAACTGCCGCGCTAAGGCATTATCTGGGATGATGCCAAAGCCGACTTCGTTATGCACCAATACCAAATCGCTAGGCGACTGCAACACCGCTTCTAGCTCGGCTAAAATTTCTGCTTCGGTTTTGCCGTGATACAGCTGGTTGTTTAGCCACATGGTGACGCATTCAATCAGCACAGGACGGTCGGCGTTTTGGATGGCTGCCAATAAGTTGATGGGTTCTTCGATGGTGATAAATTGGTTTTGCCGCCGCTCTTGGTGCACGGCGATACGCTGCTGCATTTCTTCATCTAGCCATTCGGTGGTTGCCAGATATATCGGTTTTTGTTGGGGGTGGTTTTCTAAAATGTAGGATTCTGCTAACCGGGATTTGCCGCTTTTTACGCCGCCGATAAAGAGGGTTTTCATGGTGATGGTGGCTTGGTTGGGTAGGATGGGCTGACCTAAGGAAGCCCATCAAATTAGGCTGCCCAAAGATGGGCTTCCTTGCGTCAGCCCATCCTACATTAGGTTCTGAGCATCATTTAGGATAAATGATGGCGGCGGTTTGTTCTTGGATAACCGCGATGTCATCAGGTTGCAGGTATTGCTCGACGGCGTTGCGGCTGGCTTCGGCCTTTACTAAGCCTTGGGCGGCGGCTAGGCTAAACCACATGTAAGCGCGTTTCATGTCGACTTTAACGCCATTTTGGTAGCGGTAGATGTTGCCGAGATCGTATTGTGCATTTTTATTGCCAGCGTTGGCGGATTTTTCTAACCAAAAAATGGCTTCTTTATAACTTTGTAATATGCCTAGGCCTTTTAGTAATGCCAAGCCGTAGTGGTAAGCGCCTTCGTTGTTGTTTTTTTCTGCGGAGCTTTTGAATAATTTAACAGCTTGGGCTAAGTCTTTTTTTACGCCATCACCTTCTTGGTAGGCTAAGCCCAGTTGCCATTCGGCATTGGCGTCGCCTTTATCTGCGCGTTGTTTAATGCTGTTGAATTTGGCGGCTTCTGTTTCTGATATCACGATGGTTTCAACATTTTTTTGGATGATGGTGGTGACAAAAACTAAGGTGACAAATAGCGGGACTATAAAAATCCACATGGCTTTTAACGGGTTAAGCGTTTTAAAGCGACGCCTGCACATTTTGCAGCGGTATGAGCGATAAAAAAACTTGATAAGGCCAGAGTCAGTGGATCTGAATGGCGATTCCCGGAAGTTTTTTGAGCCACATTTGGGGCAATATTTGTCTCTAACTAAGCTGAGTTTTGGTAGTAATTTCATTGTTCAAATGCCCAAAGATTTACAGGGTAAATGGGAGGCTCAGGAGTTTATCCTGTTGTTCTTTTTATAGTGATAGCGTTTTTATAATGGATTTTATGAGTGCAGGGCCTTGATAAATCAGGCCGCTATAAACTTGTACCAAGCTTGCGCCAGCCTGTATTTTTTCAAGGGCATCAGCTGCTGTGAGAATGCCGCCAGCGGCAATAATGGGGCAGTTGCCGTTGAGTTCGGCGGCGAGTTGCCTGACGACTTCGGTGGCTTTTGCTTTTACTGGCGCGCCACTTAATCCGCCCGCTTCATTTGCTAAGGGATGTCCGCTAATGAGGCTGCGGTCTAGGGTGGTGTTGGTGGCGATGACTCCGTCAATGGCAAATTCTAGTAAGAGTTTTGCGATGTGGCTGATGTCGTCGGGCGTTAAGTCCGGTGCGATTTTTAATACTAACGGCACATAACGCTGGTGTATTTGTTGCAGTTTCAGTTGTTCTTCTTTTAATGCCGAAAGCAGGTTTTTGATGTCATCACCTTGTTGTAGCTGCCGTAAGTTTTTGGTGTTAGGTGAGGATATATTGATGGTGATGTAGCTGGCTAGGGCATAGCTTTTGCGTAAACATATTAAGTAATCGTCAACGGCGTTTTCGATAGGGGTGTCGAAATTTTTGCCGATGTTGATGCCTAAGATGCCGTTGTACTGGCATTTTTTGACTTGCGCCACGAGGAGGTCAACACCAAGGTTATTAAAGCCCATGCGGTTGATGATGGCTTGGTGTTCTGGCAGTCGAAACAAGCGGGGTTTGGGGTTGCCGGGTTGGGGGCGGGGCGTTACTGTGCCGATTTCTATAAAACCAAAACCTAATGCTGCTAAGGCGTCGATGTGGTCGCCGTTTTTATCCAAGCCTGCCGCCAAACCAACGGGGTTTTTAAATTCTAAACCCATAACTTTCACAGGTTGGCTGGCTTGTTGACCATAGGCCAATTGGCTGATCCCTAGAGTGTGTGCGCTATCCAATAGTTTTAAGGTTAATTGGTGGGCGGTTTCGGGGTCTAGGGAAAACAATAATGGACGTATCAGTGAATAGGGGGTCATAGCGGATTTTCTATTAATGTAAGCTGGTTATGCGGTAGGCTTCGGGGTTGATTTGGCTGGGTCGGGATAAGATTAAATCGACCAATAACTGTGCGGAGGCTGGCCCCATGGTTAAGCCATAGCGGTAATGTCCGGCGTTGATGCTGAGGTTTTTTATCTCTGGGTGTTTATCAATATAAGGGATGCCGTTTGCCGTGCCGGGTCTTAAGCCTGCCCAGTGGTGGCTTATCGGGTAATTTTTTAGCGCAGGTAACAGTCTTGTGGCGAATTGTTGCAGTTGTTGTCTGACGGCGTATGTTGGGGTTTTGTCGAATTGGCTATGCTCTAAAGTGCTGCCAACCAAAATTTTGCCATCGCTGCGGGGGATTAAGTAATGGTCGCCATCCAGTATGATATGTGGCAGTAATTCGGTTGTGGCGTCGTAAATCAGCATTTGCCCTTTTACTGGGGCGATTGCGGGTGCAGGGCTGGCTGGGGTGTTAAAAAATTGTTTGAATAATTCACCTGTCCACGCGCCTGTGGTTATCACTAGTTGATTGATGGCTAATTTACCGAGGTTGGTGGTGATTGAGTCGATTTTGTCACCCGATAGGTTGATGGTGCTGGTTTGGCAATTTTCATAAAACACCACGCCTTTATTGATGAGGTCTTGTTTTAAGGCTTTTAACAAACGCGGGTTGCGGGCTTGGGCGACTTCAGGTAACCACAGTGGGTTTTCGGCTTGGGTATCTAGCTGTGTGAAGAAATCGGCAGAGGCGGGCGCATAGGCGATGTTGTGGCTGTCGCACCAGCTTGTTGCTGCGGCTAAATCGGGGTTTTTGGTGATTAACAAGCCGCAACGCCGCCAGCCAGTATCTAATCCGGTATCGGAGAATAATTGTGAGGCTAGGCTGGGGTACATCGCCAAGCTGGCTAGCACCAAGTGATTAATCGCGGCATTTTGTTGCCACGGATAAAGCGGTAATAAAATGCCGCCGCCAGCCCATGAGGATTCTTTACCTAGGGCATTTTTTTCTATGACTGTTACCGTTGCGCCCGCTTTTAAAAATTCGCGTGCGGTCAATAGGCCAATAATGCCGCCGCCTAAGAGGGTAATGTCTTGGTTTTTTTTCATGATAAGTGACAAAACTAAAATTCGTAGTTACGCATTATAACTTATGTTAACCACACAATTTCTGCGATAAAAAAATACCAATAATGCCGTAGTCTCCCGGCAGTTTTTCAAATTGACTTTTCGGGGTTAGCGCTGAGGAGGCTTCTGTACAAGTATGCTCAGCTGGCGGTTTGGATAGATCAAGCCTTTTTAAATTCCGTTTTTATCAATATCGATAACAACTGTTGTCCACTAAATTGGCGGGAAAAGGGTTAATTAAAAACGCCTATACTAAATTTAGCTGCAAGTTCCGTTGAGTCGAAACTATAATACAGGGGTTATTTTACGGAATGGCGTGATTTTGTCGTTATTAAATAATAACCAAGGCGTTTAGTTGGTTTTGTTGTTTTTTTTAAACAACTGTCAATTTGTTTGGCAATAAGTGTTACTTATTGAAATATAAGGTATTGATGGTTTTTTGGATTACATTAAAACTTGTAGTGGAATTAGTTTACTGTTACTATCGGACTGTGGTTAACACGTTGTTGTAAAAAAACAAATTTTAAGAATAATAACCTCTAAGGGGAAAACGATGATGAAAAAAACAAATATCTGTTTAGCTGTTACCGCCGCATTAACAATGGCAACTGTGGTGGTTGCCCCACAAGCTGCTGCCCATTCAAAAGCTAAAAAACACAGCCACCGCGCTATGACTTATGTAGCGCCAAGCTCAGCAGAGCGTATGGCTGAAGCTGCAAACAATAAAGTTGAAGCGTTAGAAGCCCAATTGCAAGCGATGCAATATGAGTTACAAGCGTTAAAAGCCCAAAAAGGTAGTTCAGTAAGCAGTGTTGAAGCTGAAAAAGTACAAGAGTTGGATCAGTGGATGCACTCTGTAAAAGCGAAACCTGTTTCTAGCAAAGATAAAAATGACAGCATGGTTTTCTTCCGTGGTGGTTTTGGTTACAACGACCAAGTTAGAAATGACTTGTTAACAGGCAATCAGTTTGCTGGCAATTACTTAGGATTTGGTGATGGCGTTACTAGCCAAGAAGGTTGGTACACAGGCGCTGGTTTCGACTTCAGTTTGACCGATGATGTTTGGGGCATGCTGAACAGCACCGAAGTGATGGCTGAGTTGATGTTTGAATACAAAAACTTTGGTAAGAAAACCTTCAGTGGAGTTAATCCAATCTCAGGTGTACTTCAAGGCAACCCAGATGCTAACAATCCAGCATGTACTTTGATTGATTTGGCTGCAATCGGTGGTCAACCTGCTGCTGGCCCTGGAGCAGCTGGAACCGCAAACTGTAACGGCGTAACCGTAACGCAATTTACTTTGACAGCATCACCAAAAATCAAATTTATGAAAGGCAGTGCTTTCAGACCTTGGATTATCCCAGTTGGTTTGGGCATCCACGTTATCAGCCCACCATCTAACGGTGTAACGGTATTAAACCCAGGCGCTATGTTTGGTGCTGGTGCGGAATACACTATCTGGAAAGAAATTAAATTAGGTATGGATGCCCGGTATCATTGGACTGGTTATGATGCCGATGGTGTAAACACCAATGGCTTGACTGCTGGTGGTTACCTCGGTATCGGTTTCTAAGCAACTACGCTTAAGCAATCCAAAGCAAACAAAAAGAGGGCGTAACAGCCCTCTTTTTTTGTGCCTGATTTTTTTTGAATGTTACACTTTAAGGGAATAGGCGCTAAGCCTTGCATTTGTCCATGCTATTTCTTGCCGATTAACACGCTTAATCCAACTAATCGATGAAAACCTTATATCCAGAGCTTCTTCCTTACCACAGCTTTTTTTTAGAAACCGATAGCCAACACCAAGTTTATGTCGAGCTTTCCGGCAATCCTGATGGCATTCCAGTGATTTTTCTGCATGGTGGCCCGTGTTCTGGCACCAAACCCGACCATCGGCGTTTCTTTAACCCAGAAAAATACCGCATTATTCTGTTTGACCAGCGCGGATGCGGGCAATCAACGCCGTTTGGTGAATTAGCCAATAACACCACCCAAGATTTAATCGATGATATGGAAGCCATCCGCCAGCGATTAGGCATTAGCCAATGGTTAGTATTCGGCGGTTCGTGGGGCGGCGCGTTGGCATTGCTTTATGCACAACAGCATCCGCAAGTGGTCAGTGGCTTGGTGATTCGCGCAGTGTTCTTGGCGCGTCACAAAGATTTGGCGTGGTTTGCAGGCGATGGCGCAGGACGGATTTATCCAGAAACCTGGCAAGCTTTGTTAGCCAGCTTACCCAGCCAGTATCAAGACAATTTTCTTGCTGGCTTATGCGACTTGCTATGGGGCGAGGATGGAACCGCCAAGCAGCAAGCGACTCGTGCATGGGTGGCGTGGGGCGCGCATGTTGCCTTGGGCAATTGGTATCAGCCAGAAAAATTGCCGACCTTGATTACTGAGCAAATGGTAAAACAGGCGAAAATGGAATTGCATTATGCCCGCAACCACTATTTTGTCAGCGAAAACCAAATTCTTGATAACTGCCCGCGCATCCAAAATATCCCTACGGTTATCATTCATGGCAGACAAGATTTGCTTTGCCCATTAGAAGCGGGCATGGTCTTGCATCAAGCCTTGCCGAATGCCGAATACATCGTGTTACCCAACGCCGGACACATCGCCCAAGGCGCGGAAATGATAGACGCATTGGTAACGGCAACTGACGATTTCGCTCAGAACGCGCTTTAGCGCTGGGCTCAAAAACCGGATGGTCTTTTGGAGCGCGGGCATCTTGCCCGCAACTGGCGGGCAAGATGCCCGCGCTCCTTCTCACTTAATACATAGCCGCTTTTAAAACACCTTCTCAAAAACACACACATCTGGAAAATAACTAATGCCGAAAAAACGTTTGATAATTGCTATGACTGGCGCGACTGGCGCGATCTACGGCGTTAGGATGCTGCAAGTTTTGCAATTACAGCCGGAATGGGAAAGCCATTTGGTGATTTCCAAAGCAGGTTTGGTCAATCTCAAATATGAAATGGACATGGATCGCGCCACGCTCTACCAATTGGCAGATGTCACCCACGGTATTGACGATATTGCCGCTTCCATCGCCAGCGGCTCGTTTAAAACCGAAGGCGTAGTGGTTGCGCCTTGTTCAATGAAAACCCTCGCCGCCATCGCCCACGGTTTTGGCGATAACTTGATTTCTCGCGCAGCGGATGTCGCCTTAAAAGAACGTCGCCGAGTGGTGATTATGCCTAGGGAAACGCCGCTAAATTTGGCGCATATCCGCAATATGGCAAGCGTGACCGAAATGGGCGGCATCATCTTCCCACCCATGCCTGCGTTTTATAACAAAGCCAATACCATTGCTGCGATGGTGGATGATGGTGTTGGGCGAGTGTTGGATTTTTTTGGTGTTGATACCACGGGTTTGTACACCCCTTGGAACGGTTTGTAGATAACGCTTATTTTGTCCCTAGAATTGGTTTTATCGCATGTTGGAAAAGTATTTAACGCGGGTTTCCCGGCAGTTGCCGTTATTGCTGTTGGTTGTGTTTATTGTCCGAACAGCTTATCTGTTTGTTAGCGATTTAGATTTAATCGGTGATGAGAGTTATTACTGGGATTGGTCGCGCATTCCTGATTGGTGTTATTACAGCAAACCGCCGATGGTGGCGTGGATTATCGCTGTAGCGACGGCTTTAGGTGGTGATTTTACTGCCGTGGTCAGATTGCCAACGGTGCTATTAGGTACGGTTTTCCTGATCTACCTTTACGCCACCACCCAAGCGTTTTATTCCCGAAAAGCGGCGGCATTGGCGGTGCTGTTGGTGTTGGCGATGCCGTTTCAAATCGTCGCCAATTTTGTGATGACCATCGATCCGCCTTTGTATTGTTTTTGGATGATGGCTTTGTATTATCTGCACCAAGCCTTGTTTGCCAAGCAATCGGCAGCGTGGTTCTGGGCGGGCTTGGCGACAGCGGCGGCATTATTAAGCAAGCAAGTCGCCTTGCTAATCCCTTTTATGTTGTTGGTATTTCTGTTGCTGGATAAGCAGCGACATAAGCAGCTTCGGCGTGGGTTTTTGTGGTTTTTGTTGCCTGTTGTGCTCAGTTTAGTGCCGATTATTTGGTGGAACAGCCAGCATAATTGGGTGATGTTTGGGCATAGCCAAAGCCATTTTGGCGTATCGGCAACGGTATCGCTGTTATCGCAAGTTGGGCAATGGGCTAGTTTTGTGTTGTATCAGTTGCTGTTGATTTCGCCGGTGTTATTTGTACTGGTGATACTGGTTAGTGGCAAAGCCTGTTTGCAGTTACGGCGATTAAGCCCGCCGCAGCAGTTTTTAGTGTTGATGGGGCCGTTGTTATTGCTGGGGATTTTACTGTTGGGCTTGCTGCAAAAAGTGCAAGGCAATTGGTCGATGCCGTTTTACTTTACCGCACTGATATTATTAAGCGGCGAGTATGTTGCTGGACGTTGGCAAAAATCTCTTAAAGTGGGTTTGGTGATTGGCTATTTTATGGTCGCTTTAACTTATGCCCTGCCAGTGCTGATTCAAGTATTTAATTGGCATAAAACTGTGGTTGACCCAACCTACCGTTTTCGCCATGCGGAGGAGTTTGCCGCCTTAGTTGACGGTGCGCGCCATCAGCTTGAAGCTGAACAAGGCGAGGTATTTATCGTGGTGATGGGGCATCGGCATTGGGTTAGCCAATTGGCGTTTTATATGCCAGACCATCCGCGTATTTATCGCTTTGATCCAACGGGTTTGGTTAATTCCCAATACGAAGTTTGGCCCGGCCCAGTGGATGCCATTGGCAAAAACGCTTTAATCGTGACGGAATGGACGCCAGAGAGTATTCCTCAGCCGTTAAAAAATCGCTTTGAAAGTTTTCAGCAAATCGGCACACTGGCCAATCCAGCCAATAAAAACGCCCATTACAATTTATTTTTGGGTAAAAACCTCAAATTTTGGCCTTCTTAAAGGCGCTAACAAGGAGCAACGGATGACATTGGCAAAATTAGACCGTCGTTGGTACGAGCTCTTCGTACTGCTGGTGCTTGCCGCCATTACCACGCCAATATTTTGGTTAACCGATGCCGATAAAGTTGCCGCTGCTTGGTTTTATCGGCTTGATGGCAGTGAGGTGTTATGGCCTTGGCAACATTGGTGGTTATGGGAATGGTTGTTTAAATATGCGCCGAGTTTTACGGTAATTGGTGCCGGTGTCGCGTTGGTGATTGCCTTGTTGGCGCAATGGCGACCAAACTTAAAAAAGCTACAACGCCCCGCTTTATTTATTATGTTAGTGATTGTTTTAGGGCCGGGCATGGTGGTCAATTTAATTTTTAAAGACCATTGGGGACGGCCTAGACCTTTGCATATCACCGAGTTTGGTGGTTCTTACCAGTATGTGCCGCCGCTACAAATCGGCCCAACGGAAGACAAGTCTTTTCCTTGTGGGCATTGTTCGGTGGGTTATATGTTTATTGCGTTGTATTTTTTATCGCGAAAACGTAAGGCGTTTTATTTTGCCTTAACGGTGGTGTTTGGTTTGACGATGGGCGTGACCAGAATGTCAGCGGGAGGGCATTTTGTTTCCGATATTTTGTGGTCGGGGTATTTGGTGTTTCTGACGGCGTGGTTGCTTTATTACGGTTGGTATTGTCGGCGGGAAGTGGCTTGAGAGTTTGGATAATAACCACTTGCTGCTTGTAATCATTCAAACCAACACCTTTCAGATTTTTAAAACCTGAAAGGTGTTATCACTAAAGCGGCGGTTGCGCTGTTCCCGTTTCAAGAATAGTAACGCTGTCGCCTACGCTTAAAACGCCTAGCGAATTGTGCAGGGCATTTTGTCCAAAGTAGACTTTATGCTGCCATTTGCGGGTACGGTTGAGGGTATATAACGGTTCTTTGCCGATTGCGGCGGTTTCTTGGTCTATTGCCGGAACGGCGCAGCGGGAGCAGGGCTTTGGGAGTCTGAAAGTGATAGCGCCGATAGCAATTTCCCGCCAAGTATCTTCTTCATAAGCACCACAGCCGGATACCACTAAGTTTGGGCGAAACCGTGACATCGGTAATGCTAGTTGCATGGCGGTGTTGAGGGCATTCAAGGAATTTTCGGCAATCAGCAGGAAAGGGAAGCCATCAGAAAACGCCACCCGATCTTGGATTTGCCCATAGTCGGGGTCTACATAACGGTTGCTGGATTCGGGGAAATACACCAATCGGCAATTTGTTTGTAGGAAGGTACTTAGCCACTGGTCTGCCAGTTCGGATACTTTCAGGGCTGTGCATAGGTCTTCCCAAATGATGCAGCTGATAAGCTCGCCATCCGTTGGCGCTAAGGGCAAATACAAATCGTCTTTGCCAGGCGCACTCAGTATTAAGTGGTTTTCGGAAATGGCGGTTTTAATCAATGCCATTCTGGGCAATTTTCGCTGGCTTAAAAAATTGCCAGTCTCGTCAACCAACATCCATTTTCTGTCATATTGCAAGCCTGTGCGGGTTACCGCGCAGCTGCTTAGGTTAATTCCCGCCAGCGACTTTACTGGGAAGATAGTGATGGCGCTTAGGCGAATGCTAGTCATGGCGGGTTTTAAAGGCTTATTTAAAAATTAATTTGCTTTGGGTTTCTAACAAATAATCGCCCAGTTCATTGTTGTAAAAGTCGTATTTTATGCCGTATTCGTTTTTATCGGCGGCGGCGTTGCGGACGACTTTTGCATTTATATCAAACACTTTTCCTGTCGTGAATTGTAAATGTAAAACGATGTTTTTATTGATCGCCATTTTTTCGCTGGCGGCAACCAATACGCCTTTACTGGTAATGTCCAATAATTTAGCTTCAATGCGTTTGCTTATGCCCACCAAGTTTTTTGAGGTAATGGCAACGGCAATATCTTCCCGTATGTAGCGGGTGGCGATACGGCTGTTGTCAATTACATGATCCAATACGTCGGTTTTCAGGTAATCTTTGTAGTCGTCAGAAATAGTCATAGGATTGCGTCACTTTATTAATGGTTGTTGGATGTTTTTGTAATTATTGCCGTTGGAAGGTGAACGCTATTATCTCAATTATTAACCTCCGGCATCTTTAAGTATCGGCCTAATAGTGTGGAAATTCAAATGCAGAATCAGCAATTTTTTGCAAAAAACAAAAAAAAAATAATGAATCCGTTAAAATTAATGTTTATCCGTCGGCTTATACAGAATGGTATGGATTTTATTAAGTTTTTGAAAAATATAGTTTATTGTTTTTTTGTCTGTGCTTTTAGCGGTGTTTTTCATATTGCTTGGGCAGATACGCACCAAACGGTCGCCATAGCTTATTTAGGCCAAGATGTTGTTTTACCTCCTGTGTTATCAAATCTTGATCCGGTCAGTAAAGACAAAGGCGTCTTAGGTGCACAGTTAGCGATTGCTGATAACAACACTACGGGCAAGTTTACCGGGCAACAATTTACTTTAAAAAGCTTCATTACCCCGATTGATGGCGATGTAACTGAAACCTTCACGAAAAACATTGCCGGAAAATTTGATTTTGTTTTGGTGAATTTGCCTGCCGATAAATTGCGACTTTTGGCGGACTTGCCAGTGGCGGCAAAAACCTTGTTATTTGATGTCGCCAGCCACGATGATGATTTGCGTAACGCTAACTGCCGTAGCCAAGTATTGCATTTGTTGCCTAGCCGCAGTATGCAAGCTGATGCCTTGGCGCAATATATGATGAAAAAGCGCTGGACGAAGTGGTTTTTGGTGATTGGTAAGCAACCGGAAGATCAGTTGTTTGCTGATGCCATCAAACGCGCTGCTAAACGTTACAACATGAACATCGTTACCGAAAAAACTTGGGAACACAGTTTTGATGCCCGTCGCAGCACGCAATCGGATGTCGCAGTTTTTAGCCAAACAGATGACTACGATGTGTTGGTGGTGGCTGATGAGCGCGGCGAGTTTGGCGAATATTTGGATTACCGCACTTGGATGCCGCGACCAGTAATAGGCACCCAAGGCTTAGTGGCTGCCGCTTGGCATCCTACCCATGAGCAATGGGGCGCAATACAAATGCAAAACCGCTTTAAAGAACAAGCAGGCCGTTGGATGGAAGAACAAGATTACGGCGGCTATTTGGCGGTCAGGGCGATTGGTGAGGCGGCGACCCGTAGCAAATCTGCTGAATTGGCTAAGGTGCAAGCGTATATGCTCAGTGACAAATTCACGCTGCAAGGCTATAAAGGCACACCTTTGTCGTTCCGCGCTTGGGATAGGCAGTTGCGCCAGCCGATTTTGTTAGCTGCACCAAGGTCTTTGGTCGCGGTCGCCCCTATCGAAGGTTTTTTACACCCCAAAACAGAGCTAGATACCTTAGGCTACGATCAACCTGAATCCTCATGCCATTTACCAACACCATGAAAAAACTTCCCTTAACACTCATGCTATTAATGTTGCCGACTTGGGCTGCGGCAGAAACTGTCTATGTGACTTTGGAAAAAGATAACGCCTTAGCGGTGGTTGATCCGATAGCTGGAAAGCTGTTGAATACCGTACTGGTAGGTCAACGCCCCAGAGGTATTGCCATGAGCCCAGATCATAGCAAGTTGTACATTGCCACCAGTGATGACAACACCATCAAAATCTTTGATGCTGCAAGCTTGAAAGAAATCGGTAAATTGCCTTCTGGCGATGATCCTGAAACATTTGCCGTAAATCCGGCTGGCGATAAGTTATATGTTTCTAACGAAGACGACAGCATGGTGACGGTAATTGATATTGCCAAGAAAAAAGCCATCAAACAGATTAAGGTTGGCGTAGAGCCAGAAGGTATTGCCGTAAGCCCTGATGGACATTGGTTGGTGAGTGCCTCAGAGACAACTAACATGGTGCATTGGATAGATACCAAAACCTATGAAATTAGTGACAATACCTTGGTGGATTCCCGTCCACGCGCTTTGAGCTTCACCGTTGATAGCCAGCAGTTGTGGGTAACCTCCGAATTAGCCGGGACTTTATCAGTGCTTGATACCAAAACCCGGCAAATTATCAAATCAATAAGCTTTGAAGTACCGGGTATTACCGCCGATACCATTCAGCCCGTCGGCATTGTGATAGATTCGCAACGGCGTTATGCCTATGTTGCCTTGGGGCCAGCTAATCGGGTTGCTGTTATCAATGCCCAAACCTTTGCCGTAGAAAAAATTCTGCTGGTAGGATCGCGGGTTTGGAACTTGGCGTTTTCACCCGATGAAAAACGCCTGTACACCACCAATGGCGTTAGTAATGATATTTCCATTATTGATCTCGACAGCCAAACCGTGACCAAATCGGTGGCAGTCGGCGTTTACCCTTGGGGTGTGGCGGTAAAACCATGAGCAATGCTATCGCCTTATCTATTAACGGTTTAAGTTTTTCTTACGCCAGTAAAAAGGCCTTAGATGCGGTCAGTTTTGACATTATGCCGGGTGAATGTACCTTGTTACTTGGCCCAAATGGCGCGGGTAAAAGCACCTTATTCTCGTTAATTACCCGTTTGTACGATAGCAGGGAAGGCAGTATTACCTTGTGTGGTTTTGATGTTAAGCAGCAAACTTGTAAAGCCTTGGCGCAATTGGGCATTGTGTTCCAGCAAACCACCTTGGATTTGGATTTGACGGTCATGCAAAATTTGCTCTACCACACCGCCTTACATGGCATTGGCAGTAAGCTTGCCAAGCAACGTATCCAACAAGAATTGGAGCGGTTAAATTTGTATGAGCGCCGCTTTGAAAAAGCGCGTAACCTAAATGGCGGGCATAAACGTCGTGTTGAAATAGCCCGCGCTTTGTTACATAAGCCTTCGTTATTATTGCTTGATGAGCCTACCGTGGGCTTGGACGTGCCTAGCCGCCAAGCCATTGTTGATTATGTCCATCAGTTGGCGGTAGATGAAAATCTTGCGGTTTTATGGGCCAGCCATTTGATTGATGAAATTTATCCCGACGACCATTTGCTGGTGCTTGATAAAGGCCAAATTAAAGCTAAAGGTACTGTTGAAGCTGTTTTGCAGCAAACGGCAACGACATCAGTTAAAGACGCGTTTTATCAACTGACCCAAGGAGCGAGCGCATGACTATCGTGCATTATTGGCGGGCAATGTGGGGCATTATTGGTCGTGAGTTATGGCGTTTTGTCACTCAGCGGGAGCGGTTTATTTCCGCTTTGGTTAGGCCATTGGTGTGGTTGTTTGTGTTTGCCGCAGGCTTTCGTGCCGCGTTGGGCTTAGCGATCATCCCGCCTTATGAAACCTATATTTTGTATGAAGTTTATATCACCCCAGGGTTGTGCGGGATGATCCAATTATTCAATGGTATGCAAAGTTCTTTATCGATGGTCTATGACCGCGAGATGGGCAGTATGCGTATCTTAATGGTCTGCCCGTTGCCGCGTTGGTTTCTGTTGTTTAGCAAATTGCTGGCTGGTACGGGTGTGTCTATCTTACAAGTCTATGTGTTTTTGGCGATAGCCAGGGCTTACGATGTTGATATACCGTGGCTGGGTTATCTGTGGGCATTGCCTGTTTTGGTGTTGTCTGGCTTGATGCTGGGGGCATTAGGTTTGTTGTTGTCGTCATTTATCAAACAACTGGAAAACTTTGCCGGGGTGATGAATTTTGTTATTTTCCCGATGTTTTTTATGTCTACGGCTTTATATCCTTTATGGAAGCTAAAAGAATCCAGCGTGTTATTGCACAATTTGGCGGCGTACAATCCATTTTCACAGGCTGTTGAGCTGATACGTTTTGCTTTATATGGGCAATTTAACCAATCCGCATTGATCTATACGTTAGTTGCTTTTTTAGTTTTTATGGCAGTTGCCATTGTTGGCTATAATCCCTCAAAAGGCATGATGGTCAGAAAAGGTGGGCTTTAATTCTGAAATTCCCTGCGGGGCATTATCGTTTTAATTGCTGTCATTTTAATTTTGGTAAATACATTTGGTGATCTGTTGAAGCATTCATTTTTCCTTGTTATTCCAAAGCAACAGAATAACCCGCAGCGCTTGCGAGAATTTGAAGAAAAAATTCTCCAGCAATGGATTTCTGAGCTGCCTGTTGCCAATTTAGGATTAGCAACACGGTTAATTTATGACTTCATTTTGGAATTTAACGCTCTAGCCATGCCCAGCCAGTTGAGGTTTGATACCCTTGAGCTACTAAGGCCGAGCTTGCTGATGGTTGAGGAATACTTGCGTTCCAAATTGACCAAAAACCTGTTCCCCAAAGATGAAAATGACCAAAAAGTATTGAAGCTGCTGGTTGCGTTACAGCGGCAATTTACTATTGGATATTGGATAGTCGTCAAAGAACTTACTGAAAATGAAAGTCGGTGGTTTAAAAGCAAAAATGCCGCCATTTCCATACAGCGCACGATTAAAGGTTTGGGCAATATTATCGTTAGCTACCTCATCATGGGGATGCGGGTACCTGATTGGGTGTGGATAGATTTGCATGCCCTTTACATCTTGAGTGTCAAAACCAAGAAAAATGCTATCCAGGTTGTCAATTGGGATAATAACGCCATAAAAAAAACCAGTAGCCCGGAAGAATGCTATCTGCAAATTTTATTGCTCAGCCTTGCTGATTCCAGTGGCATGTTGCAAAAAGAAATTGTTATGGTGCATCGGTTTATAGAAACGGTTTGCCCTTTAGTCCGAATTAGCACTAGCCCCGTTCTTATGGGCGAGTATGAATGTATTATTGTCACCGAAGAAGATGATCCACCGTATTTCCGTCATATAAATGACGGCAAAGAAATAGCGCCATCCTTACGCAAAGATATGCCTGCGGTCTTATATTTAGATTTTCGGATATTAAATAAAGCCTTATTGGATAAAAAAATTGCTGTCGATGAAAATCTTTCTAGGTTTACCGCTATTAATCGCGATGATACTAAAGAAGCGATGACAGAAACCTTATTGGCGTATTTGCAGAGGCGATGGTTTGGTAAAGCTTTAGAAAGTGATTTTTTGTTTTCTGACCGTTTAGACCGATTTGTTGCTATTGGTCTGGTAGCTAGCGTGAAATTGCAAACCTCGCAAGAAAAGGCCGCTGAAGATCAAGAATTTCTTGTGAATTCGGTATCTAGCCAATTGTTGTCGGGGTTGTTTAAGGCCAATGTCATGTCTATTGGTAGTTTGATTAGCTTCAGAAAAGTCGATATGCCACCGCATAAGCGCACACTTGGGGTTGTTAATCGGCTTATCGTTGAAAAAGACAGTGGTCGTATTAGTTTTGGCTTGCGGATGCTTACCGATAAAGTTATGCCCGTTAGATATTTAAAAAATGACGGTCAACTGAGCGATGTGCCCAAAAATGCCTTGCTCTATAAGCTTGAAGACGAAATTGATAAAAATTTCATTATAATGGACACGTTTATTTTTAAAGATGGTGACAGCATTCAGTTGTATGTTAATCAAGATCAGTTTCCTATCGTCCTAAAAAATAGAAAAAACATTGCGTTAGGCTATTGGCAATTTGAATGTTTAAGAATACCTGAAAGGAATTATTAATAGCGCATTTATAAGGGTTTAACTAAAGCGATATGCCAAAATTTGAGATGCTAATCATAAAGCACTTGAAAAGATTTTTTATCATGGTAAGTTGACGAATTGAGTAGGGAGATAAATCCCAATTTCAGTGCGTTAAAATTGTTATGACGTTAGCAAGCAATACAGGCTTTTTGGATGTAAGGGTAATTTCAATTAATTTTGGAAGATAACGTCCAAATTGGATCAATAACTATAATAAAATTATTTTTTTGTGAGGATAAAATGAGTAACCAAGAAATTGAAAATCAAGTAGACGATCAAGTTGCAGCCGAAGCTGTCGTCGAAGCACAGCCAATTGAAAAAGAACCAAGCGAAGCAGCCGCTACAAATTTTCTTAGCACTGTCTTGGCATTAAAAGATAAAAATCCAAAAGTTTTTTTTGGCGCAGTTGGCGGTGTAGTGGTGCTCTTGCTAATCGTGATTTTTAGTGGTGGTGACTCAAAATCGGGTGTTTCAAAGTCAGCCATAAAAGAATTGGTTATTGGTCAGCAATATGTCTTAAAAAGCGCAAATGCTTATGATGCCTCATCAACAGTGCGTTTGGTTTCTGTACCAGGTGCAATAGCTGCTTATGACGATACTGAAGAAGCTGACAGAAATGGTGCTTGCCAACATATGGCACAAAACACACCAGTTTCCGTATTAGAATTTGCCGATGCCTACGGCAAGAAAAATTCTTATGTAAAAGTTAAAATTGAAGATGGCGATTGCAAAGGCAATGAAGGCTGGGCATTAGCTATCGACGTTCAATAAAGTTGTTGACACAATCGAATTTATCTCTATAATATGCAGGATAAATTCAGTGCGGGAATAGCTCAGTGGTAGAGCACAACCTTGCCAAGGTTGGGGTCGCGAGTTCGAATCTCGTTTCCCGCTCCAATAAATTTAAAAAGCCGCGAACATCGCGGCTTTTTTTTTCAAGATACGGCTGCGTAGCAAAATGGTTATGCAGTGGCCTGCAAAGCCATCTACAGCGGTTCGATTCCGCTCGCAGCCTCCACTAGTTAATTCAACTAGATTCTATAAAGTACAAAAACCCGCAAGCTGTATGGCTTAGCGGGTTTTTTATTGTCCAATAATGATCACGGGAATGGTTTGCAAATTATTGTGGCATCGTGGAGTTATGCGGTGCAATATCAGTTGGTTATTGCCCCCTCCAATTACACCTTACCGCATTGATTAAATTCCCACCCTTCGTACAGATAAGCCAGTCTTGGTAGAGCTATCTGTGTAAATTTCCCAGATACCATGCTTACAGGGATCATAAATCTCGTAAATTGCATGTTGCCCCTTCCCTTCTTTGAAAAGCACATCATTTTCGTTACCTGAATCCGTTTTTCTATGCTTTTTGTTCTGCGAAAAGTGAATTCTCTTTGGGTTATTAACAGAAAGCATGGTCAAGTCGGCGATCAAATTACTTTGTACATATTGAGTTTCTGTTTCCGTATTGACAATTTGGCGACGGATTTCACTCACTATGGCGTTGCCACCTAACTGGCGAATAGCTTTTATAGCTAATTCCCATGTACGCATATCACCATGTTTGAATTCTCGTGCCATATTTCGCTCTATCCCTGCATTTCTTTATATGTTATTAAACCGATAAGGCACATTTCCCTTCGGGGCATTAAATCTAGGAGAATGTTGACTTTTGAATTTTTTGAAAGGCCAGATAATGCCCTATTCTGTAGGACGTGTATAGGAAAATGCTTAGTTATCGACGCCTTAATTAATAGCAATTATCACCACGCAGTTTATTGTTGGAGAAACCATGAAACGCCATGAAATGTTTGAACTTGTGTTGATCGTATTATCGGTTTTATGCATTTATCAATTCGGCAGTGTGTTGCCGATGCAATTGGAATTGGGGCGGTTGATGCTTTACTTGTCCGCTATATTGCTGCTGCAAGGTTTGTTCAGGGATTTGTATTTGCTGGCAAGCAGGCGCGAGCAGTCGGTTGGAAATTCAAGGCAGGCGATAGTCTGTTTGTGTGCCGAATCAACATTGGGTTGGATAGGGATAATTATCGGTGCGGGGTTAATGGGATTTGATTTGGCAATGCCGTTAGCATTGTCTGTGCATTTGTGGGCGGTGTTGGTTTTTGCGGTTTTGGCGATTGGTTTTGCGGTTAAGAATTTTGTTTTTGCTTGGCGGCCTTTGCGGATTATTTATGATCCTGACCATATAAATATCGTGGTTAAGTGGTGGTGAAAGCAGGCAATAATTAGATTATTGCCTATTTTTTCTAAAATGTCAGATCAGCGCGCCATCACTCCAGGGCTACCTCATTAAAAGTATAAATATAATCAGTTACTTAATAATTTACAGTTTGTAGTCAAATATGTATTTTTCAAACCATTGCCAAATATGTAGGCAATTCATCGGTGAATACAATGAGTTACAAACGGCAGAAAATTACTGGCATTAAATCGATAAAACAAAAATATATAACTGACTGTTTTATTTTGATATTTTAATGAGGTGGCCCTGGCCATCACTCCTACAAAAACCGAAAATACCAAGCTGCTTTGTGTTGTGGATGCTATAGAAAAAATTTAGTCATTGCTATTGATAACAGTCTTAGTGACCATTTGAAATAATTCCTGAGAATTATTTGTACAGCCCTGCCCACCATGTTCACTGGTTTCACGTTTATGCTCAGCGGCGTTAGAAGTAGCATAAAAGAAAAGAGGAGTGTGATTTTTGTTAGCTCTCATTGCGTCAAGTAATACGTATCCTTCTCGTGGGCCTTCTTTTCTACCCATGTCGGAAATTACAGCAGCAAACTTTTGCCGTTCCAACAGCGATAAAGCTTCATCTGTTGAAAGAGCAAGCGAAAATTTTATACCAATAGCCTCGAAAGCCTGTCTTTCGTAAGCGTTATTTTCTGGAAGATCATCAACCCAAAGAATATGATTTCGCCAGCTATTATTAGCTGATAAAGCTTTCTGGTTTACAGTATTCCTTACCACTTCAACAATATGTGCAATATCGGATTTTCCGTCAGATGCTGGGTTTTTTGCTGAAGCAGCGGCAAGCGACGCTGCCGCTGAAAGCATCTTCACATAATTTTCTCCGCCACCAACATCGGCGGGTGCAAATAATTTCGGGCTATGATTGCTTACAAGCCATGTGAAAACAATAAGAACTAGAATGGGGAAAAAAACCAAAAAATATATAAGAGGTAATCGTTCTTCATGGGTAAACGATCCAGCGAATGCTGTAACAAGTGATGCAAACCCATAAACAAGGACGATGAACAGGGCAATGATCCCTAGAGGGTTTCTCGCTAGCCCTTTTGCAGCATCAACTATATCTATTTGACTATCGCTCATTATAAATTCCTCTTTAGATGGCTAATATTCTTAGTCAGTATCTTACACCACCAAAAGATTAACCAAAATCTGTTCATACATAGCCGATAAAACGTCCATTTCTTCAATGCCAATATGTTCGTTGATTTTATGGATGCTGGCGTTTAATGGCCCAAGTTCTAGCACTTGTGCGCCTGTCGGGGCGATAAAGCGTCCGTCGGAAGTGCCGCCGCCAGTATCATCAACGGATTCAAATCCGGTGACGCTGTGGATGGCTGCGTGGGTTGCGGCGATTAATTCTCCGCCTGATGTCAAAAAGGGTTTGCCGGATAAGCGCCATGCCAAATCGTAATCAAAGCCGTGTTTATCCAAAATAGCCGCTGTGCGTTGCTTGATGATGTCTTCATCTAGCTCGGTACAAAAACGCAAGTTGAATTGCACTTCCAAACTGCCGGGGATGATGTTTTCTGCGCCAGTGCCGCCATTGATGTTGGATACTTGCAGGCTGGTTGGCGGAAAGAATTCATTGCCGTTATCCCAGACTTCTTCGGTTAAGGCTTTTAACGCGGGGGCAAAGCTGTGGATGGGGTTTTCTGCTAATTCAGGATAAGCGACGTGGCCTTGTATGCCTTTTACCGTCAGTTTGGCGCACAACGAGCCGCGTCTGCCGACCCGGATAACATCGCCGATGTGCTTGTCGCTGGATGGCTCGCCGACTAAGCACCAGTCGATTTTTTCGTTGCGTTGCTCTAGCACGTCAACCATTTTTACCACGCCATTGGTGGCGATGCCTTCTTCGTCGCTGGTCAGCATAACGGCGATTGATCCGTGATGATCTGGATGTTGTTTTAGAAAGCGTTCTACAGCGGTGATAAATGCCGCGATGCCGCCTTTCATATCCGCTGCGCCGCGTCCGTACAGTTTGCCGTCGCGAATGGTTGGTTCAAATGGCGGGGAATCCCATGCGCTTAACGGCCCAGGCGGGACGACATCGGTATGGCCTAAGAACACCAGTAACGGCGCTTGTTTGCCGCGCCGTAACCAAATGTTTTGGGTGTCGTCAAAGTCCATGCGTTCTTCAAGAAAGTCCAATGGGCTTAAGCGTGCCGCGATTAAATCTTGGCAGCCAGCATCGTTGGGGGTTACCGACTCACGCCGGATAAGGGCTTTTACTAGCTCTAGGGTTTCGCTCATAGATTGGATACAGGTTATTAACTAATGTTACGCAGACACTCTCTGCGATATGAAAATAAATATTAATGAGTCGCTATCGCGACGGGTTTTTTAAATCGGGTTCTCGCACCCGAAGGCGAGCTACTTTCTTTTGCGCCGCCTCGGCAACTGACCTGTCCTTAGACCCCCTTGGGGGCGTTGCTCTACCTCCTGCATCCATGCAGTCGAAAAGCAAGTAGCCAAAGAAAAGGCGGCCCGATTACCGCTTCTCCCTGCGCTCCTCGATTTTGTCGTGGGTCGGCAGAAGGGGCTTCCTGCCCCTCTACCGACGCGCGGCTTCCCTGCCGCGCCCTTTATGCCCTTGGGTGCTTTCGGGCTATTCCCGACAAAATCTGCGGTGCTCGGCGCGGTAAACGGGGGGCAAGTAATTCCTATAATGTCTATTGCATTAAAATCGGCAAGCCGATTTTTACGGTAAAGAGGGGATGTTGAAGGTGGCGGTATATCGGTCGGCATTAAACCCGATGAGGGTTTGTGTGCCAGTAACCAAAACGGGCCGTTTAATCAAAGTGGGATTGTGTAACATCAATTGCAAGGCGCGTTCTGCGGTTAAATCTGCCCGCTGGCTGTCTTCCAATTGCCGCCAGCTGGTGCTGTTGCGGTTGAGTAGTTGCGCCCAGCCTAATGCGGATGCAAATATTTGCAGTTGTTCCGCAGTCAGCCCATCGCTTCTGAAATCATGGAAATCGTAAGCGATATGGTGTTGTTGCAACCATTTCTGGGCTTTTTTGACGCTGTCGCAGTTTTTTATGCCGTACAGTTTAACCATTGCTGCCGCTTATAATTGGCTGTTCAATAATTCTTCAATGGTTGGTAATTCTTTATCAGCTTTGCAACGCAATTTGTATAAATCAACGAATTCCATAAAGGCTTGTTCCAAATCAGCCAAAATTTCTTCTTCGTTTTCGCGTTCATCATCAGGCACGTCTGATGATTCTAAATATTCTTTTTGTAAGGCTATTTCGCTGTTAAGCGCCAAAGTTGCGTAAATAATGGCATTGCTAGAGATATTTTCAGTCATGGTAGGGTTACTTTATATATAGGGTTAAGAAATCTGCTTGGCTTGCTTTGCTTAAGCCGACCGAAGCAAATGCGGAATCATTAACTACCTCACCAAGGTCAGGCAGTTGTTATGGCTGTGGATATTAGCATTTGTTCACTATTTACATAAGTAATTAATGTGTTTAACAAAGAATCCACAGCAGAATGGCTAAATAAGCGCTAATCGCGATGCCTAGCTAATTTAAAATCGCTACTTTATACTGCTTCGACAATCGCTTAGACGATATTTAACACCACTTTACATTGTCAGGACTGCCCGTTTGAATGCCGAATACCAACAACTAATCGCCAATATTAACCAGTGGGATCACCAATATTATGTGCTGGACAACCCCAGCATTAGTGATGCTGATTATGATCGCGCTTTCCAAAAATTATTGGCGATAGAAGCCGAACATCCCGAATGGTTGCGAGCGGATTCCCCATCGCAGCGTGTCGGTGGCAAGCCCATTGATGATTTCCAAAAAATTGAGCACAAAGTACGCATGTTGTCGCTGGCGAACAGTTTTTCTTTGGAAGAAACTTTTAGCTTTTTTGAGAAAGCCGCCAACGAGTTGGATAGGCCGACGGCATCTTTGGATATTTTTAGCGAACCCAAATTGGACGGTCTTGCCATCAGCATTCGCTACGAAAACGGCCTGTTTGTGTACGCGGCAACCCGTGGTGATGGGCAGGTTGGTGAGGATGTCAGCCATAACATTAAAACCATCCGTTCCATTCCGTTAACCTTGGCAACTCAGCAGCCGCCTGAGGTGTTGGAAGTACGCGGCGAAGTGTTTATGCCGAAAGCGGCGTTTATTAAATTGAATGAATTGGCTTTACAAAATAACAGTAAAACCTTTGTTAACCCGCGTAATGCCGCCGCTGGCACTATCCGGCAAATGAATCCGAAAATCGCCGCTGAACGTGATTTACAGTTTATTCCTTATAGTATTGGCGATTACCAAGGCGAGCAGGTGTTTGCCCTGCATTCAGAAATCATCAATTATTTAGCCGATTTAGGTTTTAGAAAAAATCCAGATTGCCGGGCGATTACTGGCGATTTTGCTGAATTTACCGCCGATTTCCAGCGCATGGAGCAATTGCGCGATAGCTTGCCGATGGAAATCGACGGCATTGTTTACAAATTGGATAGCTTGGCTTTGCAGAATGCGTTGGGATTTATTGCCCGGTCGCCAAAATGGGCGGTTGCACGAAAATTTCCCGCCCAGCAAGTCACCACGCAATTGCTTGATGTCGATTTTCAAGTAGGCCGCACTGGCGCGTTAACGCCCGTGGCGCGGTTAACCCCGGTTTTTGTCGGCGGGGTAACCGTCAGCAATGCCACTTTGCACAATATGGATGAAATTGAGCGATTGGGTTTGTGCATTGGCGACAGCGTAGAAATCCAGCGGGCAGGGGATGTGATCCCCAAGCTGGTTAGGGTTATTCAGCCAGGTGAGCAGCGGCAAGCTATCATCATGCCAGAGCTATGTCCTGTTTGTGCCGCACCAGTGCTGCGGATTAGCGGTCAGGCGGCTTACCGTTGCACAGGTGGCTTAAGTTGTGCGGCGCAAGCGGCGGAACGCATCAACCATTATGCGTCCCGAAAATTTATGAATATTATGAATTTGGGCAGTAAATTGATTGAGGTTTTGCATGAACAAGGCGTGTTAACAACCATTGCCGATATTTATCGCCTGAAAGCCGACGATATTGCCCAGTTGGAAGGCCAAGGCGAAAAAAGCGCACAAAACGTTTTAGATTCAATCGAGGCATCTAAAAAAACCAAATTGGCTACGTTTTTAGGCGCGTTGGGCATTCCAGAAATTGGCGAAGAAAGCGCCAAAAGTCTCGCCAATTATTTTAAGACGTATCCCGCGCTTGCCGCCGCCAGCGAAGAGCAGCTAATGCAAGTGCCAGATATTGGCCCGGTAATGGCAAAAAATATCGTGGCGTTTTTTGCTGACGATAAAAACTGCCAGATTGTCGACGCTATTATCGCAGCGGGTGTTAACTGGCCTGATGAACAAAGCGCACCGATACAAGCACAAACCCTAGCCGGACAAACCTGGGTACTGACTGGCACCTTACAAATGCCGCGCGCGGAAGCCAAAGCTATTTTGGAGGGTTTAGGTGCAAAAGTGGCAGGATCAGTCTCAAAAAAAACCACCTGTGTATTGGCAGGTGAAGATGCTGGCTCTAAGTTAGCCAAAGCCCAAGAATTAGGCGTTAAAGTGATTGATGAGGCGGGGTTTTTGGCGGAGTTTTGCTGAGAGTGATCGATTAGTTCCTCGATTGTGACGGCACAAAAACCACTTTCAACCTGCGCTACCCATAGGATGTGCTGAGGCACGAAGCGCATCGTTCGCGTGAATCTCGCCTACGCGAATGATGCGCCTCCTAACGTCGGCACATCCTATGGCTCTTCAAAGAAAATCGCCAAACGATTATATAATTATGCAATAAATGATGCTTAACCGGAATCAAGCCTAGCAAGTAGCTCGTAAGTAGCGAACATAGGTATCTACTATGAAATTAATAAATGCACTTGATCAAATCCAAGAAACACAAGATGAAAATAATGATGTTATTTTTGCAAAAAAGCCTTGGGCATTAGATTCAGAAGCCCGTGTTAGGCCTTTAGATATTGATCTTCACGTACCTAAAGAAATAGAAGATCTCGGACTAACTTACTTTCTTGAAATTAATATTGCAAAAGAGGTATTGGAAGTTTTCGAAGAGCGTGTACCAACAGATGAGGAGCGTTATGCTGTACTAATCTATTACGCTGAAAATGATGCTTATCCTGATTGGATATATAACCCGTAAGATTTGCCGCTAAGCCCATAAGATGCGCTTATAGGATGTGCCTTGCTAAGTTAGCAAAGCCCAAGAATTAGGCGTTAAAGTGATTGATGAGGCAGGGTTTTGGCGGAATTTTGCTGATGGAGAGGCGTTGCGTGAAAGTAATCGCTAATTTTTTGAACAAAGACGCTGTTGATAGTGCCTTGATAGAGGCATCCAAAACAGGTTTTGGATGCCAGTATAAGAATTCAATGATTTTTACCGTAATTGTCACAAAGCTTATAAATTAGTTTCCTTTTAATAACCACTTCAGCAAACCATTATGACCAACCAATTATTTACGCCGATTACCCTTGGCAATTGCCAATTACCCAACCGTATAGTTATGGCGCCATTAACGCGGATGCGCGCACCGGACAATATCCCCACTGATTTAATGGTCGAGTATTATCGCCAGCGGGCCACAGCTGGTTTGATAATTACCGAAGCAACGCCGATAACACCTATGGGTATCGGTTATCCAGCCACGCCTGGTATTTATAACCAGCAACAAATTGACGGCTGGCAAAAAGTGACTAAGGCTGTCCACGACCAAGATGGGCGGATTTTCTTGCAGATTTGGCATGTCGGGCGCATTTCCCATCCGGATTTTCATCAAGGTGAATTGCCAGTTGCGCCGTCAGCCATTGCGGCAAAAGGCCAAGCGGTTACCCCAACGGGTATGCAAGCGTTTGTGGTGCCGCGAGCTTTGGCGACTGAAGAGTTGCCAACTGTGGTTGAGCAATATCGCCAAGCGGCAGAAAATGCTTTGGCGGCGGGTTTTGATGGCGTAGAAATCCACGGGGCTAATGGTTATTTGTTGGATCAATTTTTACGCGACGGCACGAATCAACGTACCGACGACTTCGGTGGCAGTATCGAAAACCGTTGCCGATTGCTGTTGCAAGTGGCAGAAGCGGTGATTGCTGTGTGCGGGGCAGGGCGGGTTGGTTTGCGGTTGTCGCCAAGTGGCACATTTAATGATATGAGTGATAGTAATCCAGAGGCGTTGTTTAGTTATTTGTTGGCGCAATTAAGCCCATTGAATTTAGCGTATTTACATCTAGTCGATGCTTTAGAAGGCGATATTCGTCATGGTGCTAAGGTTGTCGAGCTGGCCTTGTTGCGCCAAGCGTATCAAGGCAAATTGATAGTTTGCGGTGGTTATGATGCTGCCCGCGCAGAACAGGCAATTGCTTCTGGCTTAACAGATGCCGTTGCTTTTGGGGAATTGTATATAGCCAATCCCGACTTGGTGGCGCGATTCCAAGCTAATGCGCCGTTGAATACACCTGATGCGGCGACCTATTATGGTGGTGACGAAAAAGGTTATACCGATTATCCGGTGATGGCGGCGTAATAAAATCTATAGTGTCCACGAACGGCACGAAAAAACACGAAAACAAAAGCCTTGAAAAGGGTTTTGTTTTGCCCCGCCTAAGCTAGGGTTGTAAAGAGGTGGTTTACTCGCTTGGTTTAGTAAGCTACAACTATCACAAAACAGCCGCCGTTATTCATTCAATCAGCATAGCTTCGATATTTTGGTAGTGGTAGAAAATTAAGTGAATACACGAAAGAGGAGTCAAAAAACATGTTTTTTGATGCAATTTTTGAAAAACGACATCACGTTGATTTTTATCATTACCCGATATTTTTCGTGTTTTTTCGTGTCGTTCGTGGACAAATAAGTAGCATCAACCAGTAATATAAGGGCGAAGATTACTTTGCCCCTAGCTTATGCCGTTACAAAATCAATAGCCGTTATTGTCGTAAAACCTGCTGGCATAAAGCTGGCAACACAGGTTCTTTCGGTTTATAGGGTTTTGGTGAGGGCTTTTTGGCTTCTGCGGAAAACCACCAAGCCAAGCTGGTATCACAGCCATCGCCTGCGGCTAAAGGCGGTTGGCTTTGGCAGTGGCTATTGCCGATAGGGCATTTTAAGCGTAGGTGAAAATGGTCATCATGTTTCCACCAAGGACGGATTTTACGCAACCAAGCTTGTCCCCGGTAACGGTTGCATAATTCGCGTTTTACGCCAGCATTAACAAAAATACGGTCTACCTTGGGTAATTGCGCCGCTATTTGCAGGACTTGTTCGTTGGCGCGTGTCCATTGGCGGGGATTGATGCTATCGGCTGCGCCTGTAATAACCGTCGTTGCACTTAGGCTTTCACGTTCGTTATTGGACAGCGTCCGGTTGGGGTTTGCCAATAAAAACCAAATGTCTACATCTAAGCCGTTTTGGTGGCTACGATGTCCACTTGGCGTAGGGCCGCCGCGTACTTGGCCTAAGTCGCCTACCAATAACATCCCCAAATGCTGATTGGCGCTTTGTTGACCGATAGTTTCTATGGTTTCTTTTAAATCAGGATGCCCAAAAAAGCGTTGCCGGGAAAGCCTCATCACTTGGTAGCCAGTACCGTTTATCGGCAAAGTAACCGCACCACTTAAACAGCCATTGTCATAAGTGCCTATGCTTTGGGCATAAGCGCTGATGTTGGCGGGGCGATTTGCATTTGCCCAAGGATTGGCAATAGCGGTGGCGGTAAAAAAGCTAGTAAACAAAAATAAGTAGTAGCGAAAAGGCATGATGTAATCAGTTATTTAAGGTAAAGGCTGATTTTACTCGGCATTGGCTTATTGTTAATGCGTTTTTAGCGGTTAAATGTTGGTCAGCAGCTTTGTATCCTAAGCCAATTTTGGATTTTTTTAATGGTTAAGCAGAAACTTTGCCAAACCATGCTATATAAACCAAAAATACAGTATTATTGAGCTTTACAAATAAATTACGAGGGTTTTATGTCAGATTATAAAAAGTATGAATGTGAAATTTGCGGTCATGTTTATGATGAGGAATTAGGCGATCCTGATTCTGGTATTGAACCTGGTACGCGCTGGGAAGATGTGCCTGAGGACTGGCGTTGCCCAGAATGTGGTGTTGATAAAAGCCATTTTGAGTTGCTTGCGTAAATAATGTCGGTGTTCAGTAGCCATCTAATATGTTGATGGCTACCAAATATTCTTGGGTTTTCTAATTAGTTAATCATGTTGTCAGCATTGGTCAATTAGGAGAGAATTGTTTTTTTACCAGCTATTTTGGATAGCAAAGACAAATATCTTGTAAAGCTATTGTAAGCAGGGCTAAATTAGCTGCTAATCGGTTTTGTGGCAGCTATTTTTGATATAAGCATCTCGGATAAGCAACTCTTGCTTGGTAGGCATCAAAAAACAATGATGAATTATAAAACCCCAATCTATATATTAACTGTCGTTATGGCCAATATCGCCTTGTTAATCATGGCGCAGATTGGCCTTGACCACGATTATCACCAGTATTTGCTGTTAGTTGATAGTTTGTCATTGATTGGCTTGGCATTTGTGATTCATCGCCAATGCCGAAAAAACATGGTTTTACAAAGCAAACAATTGCTATTAGACACGGCAATGCGCGTTGGTCAGACTAACGAAATGGAGTTGCTGCAATTTGTGCCTGATTTTTTGTGCTTAAAAGATGGCGAAGGCCGTTGGCTTTATGCCGTTCCTGATTTTTTGGCAAGATATGATTTGCAGTTTGTTGATTTCATCGGAAGAACAAACGAGGAGCTTGCCCTAGAGCCAGAATCTAAAGCCCATGCTTTAAAGCTTGCCAGTATCCAAGATAAAAGCACATGGCATTTAGGTGAGGCGATGAAGGAGAGTTTTACTGAATTGCTTGATAATGAAAAACAAGTGGTTTTTGAGATTACCCGCATACCGATTTTCGACAAGCAGTTTAATAAATCCAAATTACTGATATTAGGCAAGCATATCGATGCGCCTACCGAGAAAGCCATTGCGCCAGTTGAGCAGGCTGAAAGCTCGAATATTTATCAACGCTGTTTCGATTCCCATTTTTGCCTTGTATTTTTGGATGAAAAATTCCAAGTCACCCAAGTTAATGGTTTGTTTTCGAAGTTATGCGGATACAGCAATGAAGACGCAAAAGGCAGGCATATATCGTTTTTAATTTTGGGCGAATTTAAACCGTCGTCTAAAGAATTGTTTTCTGAAAATACCAGCCTTTGGTCAGATGAATTGATTTGTCGCCATAAGGAAGGCAGTTATTTTCCGGTGCAGTTGAGCATTACCCAGATTAAAAATGGCAATCAACCTGCCCAGTATTTTGCCAGCTTGTTTGATATTACCCGCCAAAAACAAGCAGAAAACCGCATCATGAAAATTGCCCATTACGATGATTTGACTGGTTTGGTCAATCGTGTGATGTTTTTCGAGCGTTTAAATCGGTTTTTAATGACCAATAAATCCAGTTTTGCGGTGGTGTTTTTTATCGATCTTGATCGTTTTAAGGCGGTTAATGATTCTTTAGGCCACGACGCAGGTGATATGGTATTAAAAGAAACCGCCACAAGAATACAAGCGGTGACTAGAAAAAAAGACATCGTATCGCGGTTAAGCGGCGACGAATTCGCCGTACTCATGCTAAATGAGACTTCCCATGAGCAAGCCATTTATTCTGCTTCAATGGTCGCGGAAAAAATAATCCAAACATTAGCCGCGCCTTTCTTTTTTCAACGCACGGAAGTGTTCATTGGCGCCAGTATCGGTATCTCCTTATATCCTGAAGATGGGCGGACACCGGAAGAATTGTTAAAACGTGCCGATGTTTCCATGTACGAGGCCAAAAAGCAGGGCCGCAATAATTACCAATTTTATAAGCAAGAGTTTAGTGCCGCTTCTCAAGATCGCTTGGAAGTGGAAATGAATTTACGCAAAGCCATCGAAAAGAAGGAATTGCAGCTTTATTACCAGCCACAGTATCAGACTGTTGATGGCAAGCTCTATGGGGCAGAAGTGTTAATCCGCTGGATTCAGGGCAAAACGGGCAAAGCCAAAATGGTTTCACCGGATAAGTTTATTCCCATTGCTGAAGAAACTGGCTTAATTGTCGATATTGGTCAGTGGATATTACAAACTGCGTGTGTACAAATGAAGCGCTGGTTGGATCAAGGCTTTTTACCTGGGCAATTGTCCGTAAACGTTTCGGCAAGGCAATTTTCTGATGATAATTTCTTAACAAGCGTCGAAAACGCGCTTTCAGTTGCTGATTTGGAATCTAAACATATCAAGCTTGAACTCACAGAATCGATGTTGATTGGTGATATTCGGCAAATTGAATTGCAATTGCATCGATTGAAAAAAATGGGCATCGATTTGGTATTGGATGATTTCGGCACGGGTTATTCTTCCTTGTCATACTTAAAAGATTTTCCAATTGACGTGCTGAAAATCGATAAATCCTTTGTGATTGGTAACGCTTTGGCATCAAAAAATGGCAGCATCGCTTGCGCCATTATCAATATGGGGCATTCTATGGGGCAAAAGATTGTTGCCGAAGGCGTGGAAACCAAAGAACAGCTGATGTTCTTGAAAAATAGAGGCTGCGATATTATTCAAGGCTACTACTACAGCCCGCCGTTACCCGTAGAAAAAATGACGGCGTTGTTAAAAGCCGAAACCGAAGGCGCAGGATTAGGCAAAAAGAAAGCTACTGAAAATATTGATAATCTGTTTATCAATTGAAGTTTTATTTTATCTACAGATACTTGCCAAATAGTTTACAGGCCGTGAGTAACTAAAACGGGTGCATTGGCACCTAGGCTTTGTATATACTATGCCACTAGATTTAAACAGTGTTTCACATTCACTTGTCATCTATCACCAATCAACAATAACCGTATCGCCAAAGGACTTCTTAGAGTGCCCCCAAAAAAATTGGATTTTATGGTTATTTTCCGTAGTACAGTCACTTCCTTATCCCAATCCTGTGCATTGCTTCCACAAGTACACTTGGAATTCCCCCAAGCGTAATGATTGCCCAGCCATGCACAACGTTTCAACAGGATCAAACAATGAATAAGAGTTTAATTTCAGAAATCACCGGCCAGAATGATATTGATCCCGCCGAAACCAAAGAATGGATTGAAGCGTTACAAGCCGTTCTTGAACAAGATGGCAGTGAACGCGCCCATTTTTTGATTGAACAATTAGTCGCAGTGACTCGGCATTCCGGTTTTGATATTCCGTTTAGTGCCAATACCGCCTATCTCAATACCATTCCTGTTGATCGCCAAGCGCAATTCCCTGGCGATGCCACTATCGAACAAAAAATCCGGTCTTATGTGCGTTGGAATGCCATCATGATGGTGTTGCGTGCCAATAAAGACACCAACGTTGGCGGTCATATCGCCAGTTTTGCCTCTGCCGCAACTCTTTACGATGTCGGTTATAACCATTTCTGGCGCGCCGCTTCTGATAGCCACGGCGGCGATCTGATTTACACCCAAGGCCATTTAACCCCAGGCGATTACGCCCGCGCATTTTTGTTAGGACGTTTGAGCCCAGATCAAATGGACAACTTCCGCCAAGAAGTCAATGGCAATGGCTTATCCTCTTATCCGCATCCTTGGTTGATGCCAGAATTCTGGCAATTCCCAACCGTTTCAATGGGCTTAGGGCCGATTATGGCGATTTACCAAGCCCGTTTTATGCGTTACTTGCAAGATCGAGGCTTTGCCGACACCGCTAACCGGAAAATTTGGAGTTTCTTAGGTGATGGCGAGACTGACGAGCCAGAATCATTAGGTGCTATTGGTATGGCAGGCCGCGAGAAATTGGATAACCTGATTTTTGTGGTCAACTGTAACTTGCAGCGTTTGGATGGCCCAGTTCGCGGCAACGGCAAAATTATCCAAGAATTGGAAAGCGAATTCCGTGGTGCAGGTTGGAACGTTATTAAGGTGGTTTGGGGTTCGCGTTGGGATATTTTATTGGCGCGTGACAAAAACGGTTTGTTAGTCAAACGCATGATGGAATGTGTCGATGGCGATTTCCAAACCTTCAAAGCCAAAGATGGCGGTTATGTCCGTGAATTCTTCTTCAATAGCCCTGAATTAAAAGCCATGGTTGCCGATTGGTCAGACCGCGATATTTGGGAATTGAATCGCGGTGGTCATGATCCATCAAAAGTCTATGCGGCTTTCCATGCGGCGGTTAACCACAAAGGCCAGCCAACAGTTATCTTGGCGAAAACCATTAAAGGTTATGGCATGGGTGAATCTGGTCAAGCGCAAAACATCACCCATCAACAAAAAAAAATGAGCCCTAGCTCACTCACGCATTTCCGTGACCGTTACGAATTGCCAGTGACTGATGATGAATTGCATGACTTGCCGTATTTGACCTTCCCCGAAGGTTCTAAAGAATTGGAATACATGCGTAAACGCCGTGCGGAATTGGGTGGCAACATCCCATCACGCCGCAGCAAATCTTACGCCTTAGATGTCCCTGTATTGAGCGATTTTAAACCGTTGTTGGAAGCCACTGGCGAAGGCCGTGAAATCTCCACAACAATGGCTTTTGTACGTTTGATTAACATTTTGACCAAAGACAAAACCATCGGTAAACGCATCGTACCGATTGTGCCGGATGAATCCCGTACCTTTGGTATGGAAGGCATGTTCCGCCAATTGGGTATTTGGTCGCAAGTTGGGCAGCTTTACACGCCACAAGATGCCGACCAATTGATGTTCTACAAAGAAGACAAGCACGGTCAAGTTTTGCAAGAAGGCATTAACGAAGCGGGCGGATTGTGTGACTGGATTGCGGCAGGTACATCATATTCCACCAACAATGTGCCGATGATCCCGTTCTTTATTTATTACTCCATGTTCGGCTTCCAACGCGTCGGCGATTTGATTTGGGCAGCGGCAGACCAACGTACCCGTGGTTTCTTGATGGGCGGCACCGCCGGACGCACCACGCTGAATGGCGAAGGTTTGCAGCATGAAGATGGTCATAGCCATTTGATGTCAGCAACCGTGCCGAATTGTGTCTCTTACGACCCAACTTATTCTTATGAATTGGCGGTAATTATCCAAGACGGTTTACGCCGCATGTATGTCGAACAAGAAGACGTGTTCTACTACATCACCGTGATGAACGAAAACTACGAGCATCCAGCGTTACCGAAAGGCGAAGAGCAAAACATCCTCAAAGGCATGTACAGTTTCCGCAAAGCTGAGGCTGGTAAAGCGCCACGCGTACAATTACTTGGTTCAGGTACGATTTTCCGCGAAGTGGAATTTGCTGCCCAGTTATTGTTAGCCGATTGGGGCGTGGCAGCTGATTTATGGAGCTGCCCAAGCTTTACCGAATTGGCGCGTGATGGACAGCATTGCCAACGTTGGAATCGTCTGCATCCGACTGAGCCTGCAAAAGTCGCCCATGTTAGCCATTGTTTGGCGGATGCGGTCGGGCCAATTGTCGCGGCAACCGATTACACCCGCGCTTTCGCTGAGCAAATCCGTTTCTTGATAAGCGCACCGTATATAGTATTGGGCACAGATGGCTTCGGGCGTTCTGATACCCGCGAAAACTTGCGCCGATTCTTTGAGGTTGACCGTTACCAAATCACCATCGCCGCCTTAAAAGCCTTGGCAGATTTGGGTCAGTTTGAACAAAGCAAGGTGGAAGTGGCAATAGCGAAATACGGTATTGACGCCGATGTGAAAGCACCGTGGCTAATCTAATCCAAGGATAAGACGATGAGTGATAATAATAAAACAGGCTTGTGTGAAATTAAGGTGCCGGATGTCGGCAATGTACCTTCCATTGATGTCGTGGAAGTGCTGATTAAAGTCGGCGATGTCATCGAATTGGAGCAAACTGTCGCCAATTTAGAAACCGACAAAGCCACTATGGAATTACCTTCCAGTGTTGCAGGAACAGTACAAGAAGTCTTTATTAAAGTTGGCGATAAGGTCGCTGAAGGGACTTTAATTGCCACGGTATTAGCCGCAGATGGTGGCGCGGTTGCCGTAGAAAAACCTGTTGAAGCACCTGCACCGCAACCTGAAGTGGTTACGCCAGCGCCAGTAGCAGAGCCTGCACCAGCTGTTGCCGCGCCAGTTTCAGCACCTGCACCGAAAGCAGTTGCTGTCGCCGTTGATACAGCAAGCTCCTCCGGCAACAAAGCCCACGCGTCACCATCGGTGCGCTTGTTCGCCCGTGAATTGGGTGTCGATATAAGCAAAGTCAGCGCAGGTACAGGCCGTAAAGGCCGCATTCTTAAAGAAGATGTGCAAAATTTCGTTAAGAAAGTCATGGCAGAAGGTTTGCCTGGCGTAGGTGGCGGTGCGGGTATTCCTGCTATTCCGGCAGTGGATTTTTCCCAATTTGGTGAAGTGGAAGCCTTAAAACTTAGCAAAATCAAGCGTCTGACCGGACAAAATATGACCCGCGTCTGGCTGAATTTGCCAATGGTGACTTACCACGATGAAGCCGACATTACCGATTTGGAAGCTTTCCGCACAGTATTAAACGGCGAAAAAGGCAAGGATGACATTAAAATCACCCCGTTATTGTTCGTCATCAAAGCATTGGTTGCCGCCATGCAACAATTCCCTAACGTCAACGCCTCTTTATCCGCAGACGGCGAGAGTTTGATCCTGAAAAAATACTGTCACGTCGGTATTGCCGTGGATACCCCGAATGGTTTGGTCGTTCCGGTATTGCGGGATGTCGATAAAAAATCCATTAACCAACTGGCGGCTGAATTAGCCGAAAAAAGTGCCAAAGCACGGCAAGGCAAACTCATGCCTGCGGATATGCAAGGCGGTTGTATCACCATCTCCAGCCTGGGCGGTATAGGTGGCACGGCATTTACCCCGATTGTTAATGCCCCCGAAGTGGCAATTTTAGGTATCACCCGCCATAAAATGCAGCCCGTTTGGAATGGCAAAGAATTTGTGCCGCGTTTGATGTTGCCTTTAGATTTAACTTACGACCACCGCGTTATTGATGGTGCCGAAGGCGCACGTTTTATGAACGTCATCAAACAAAACTTGGGCGACATTCGCCGTTTGTTACTTTAACAGCATCACTTTTTAAGCTGGGGTGTGGTGATACCAACCCCAGCACCTGAACATGCGAACGCCGAGATTCCTATGGTTTTAGGTCTTTTAAGGTATATCTCGGCCTACCTTAGCAATATCTAGGAAATTCCTTATGACAGAAACAGTTTTAAATGCAGAAGTTGTCGTCTTAGGCGGCGGCCCTGGCGGATACAGTGCCGCATTTCGTGCGGCGGATTTAGGCAAACAAGTGGTCTTGGTCGAACGCTATCCGGTTCTCGGTGGCGTCTGTTTAAATGTCGGCTGTATTCCTTCTAAAGCCTTGTTACATACTGCCTTAGTGATCCACGAAGCCGAAGAAATGGCAGCACACGGCATTAGCTTCACCAAGCCCGAATTGGATTTGGACAAAATCCGTACATGGAAAGAAAGCGTCACCAAAACCTTGAACGGTGGTTTATCGGCCTTGGCAAAACAACGTAAAGTTACTGTTGTGCATGGTGTTGGGCAATTTACCTCGACCAACAGCTTATCTGTACAAGGGGAAACCGATACCACAATAGTGAATTTCCAAAATGCCATTATTGCGGCAGGTTCGCAACCGACCAAAATCCCTAGTTTTCCGCATGATGATCCGCGCTTGTGGGATTCCACAGATGCGCTGGCGTTAAGCCAAATCCCCAAAAAATTATTGATCGTCGGCGGCGGCATTATCGGCTTGGAAATGGCGACCGTTTACCACGCCTTCGGCTCAGAAATCAGCGTAGTCGAATTGATGGATCAAATCATTCCTGGCTGCGATAAAGACTTGATTACGCCATTGTTCCGCCGTATCAAAAAACAATATAAAGACATCTGGCTGGAAACCCGCGTTACCGCCATTGAAGCACAAGATGATGGTTTAAAAGTCTCTTTCGAAGGCAAAGATGCGCCAGAATCAGCTCTGTTTGATGCAGTTTTGGTTGCTGTAGGCCGCCGTCCGAATGGCAAGCTGATTGCTGCCGAACAAGCAGGTGTCAGCGTCAACGAACAAGGATTTATCACCGTTGATAAACAACAACGCACTAACATCCCGCACATCTTCGCTATCGGCGACATCGTCGGCAACCCAATGTTGGCACACAAAGCCGTACACGAAGGCAAAGTCGCCGCTGAAGTTATCGCCGGACACAAAGCCGGATTCGACGCGCTTACTATTCCATCTGTGGCGTACACCGATCCTGAAATCGCGTGGATGGGTTTGACAGAAAACCAAGCGAAACAACAAGGCATCGAATACGACAAAGCCGCATTCCCTTGGGCGGCAAGTGGGCGTTCTTTGGCGATGGGCCGAAAAGAAGGCATCACCAAAATCCTTTGCGAAAAAGGCACAGGCAGAGTATTAGGTGCCGGCATGGTCGGTCCAAACGCAGGTGAATTAATCGCCGAAGCAGTCTTGGCTTTGGAAATGGGCGCGGATGCTGAGGATATTAGTTTGACTATCCACCCACACCCAACCTTGTCAGAAACGTTTGCTTTTGCAGCAGAAATGATTACAGGCACGATTACTGATCTTTATATAAAGAAATAGAGAATCATAACTTCATCGAAATGTGCTTTGTTTCCATTTTATAGAAATAACCTTACTTGAATAATAAAATTGCTTCCCTTTGGTCTTATCGGGGTTTCGTGCTTGGCAGTGTCAAGCGCGAATTTCAATCCAAATACCAGAACTCTATGTTGGGAGCTATCTGGACGATCATAAATCCGCTGTCCATGATCGTGGTATACACGGTGATTTTTTCGCAAGTCATGCGCGCTAAATTACCGGATATGGACAGCGACTTTGCTTACAGTATCTATCTTTGTTCCGGCGTATTGACTTGGGGCTTGTTTGCGGAAATTGTTGGGCGTAGCCAAAACGTTTTTCTCGAATACGCCTCGTTGATAAAAAAACTCAGTTTTCCCCGTATTTGCCTCCCCATCATCGTTATCTTAAATTCCCTGCTTAATTTCGGAATTATTTTCTGTTTGTTCATCATTTTTCTAGTGGTAAGCGGAAATTTTCCGGGATGGTCTTTTTTGGCAATTTTCCCCGTGCTACTGATTGAAATTCTTTTTTCTATTGGTTTAGGCATTAGTCTTGGTGTGCTGAATGTCTTTTTCCGTGATATTGGTCAGTTTTTTGGTATCATCCTGCAATTTTGGTTTTGGCTGACACCCATCGTCTATCCTATTGCTACCTTGCCAGAAAATATCCGCGGATTTTTAACATTTAATCCTATGTTCGCCATTATTGATGCTTACCACACGGTGTTTATCAACAGTCAATTACCACAGTGGCAAACATTGTTGCCTGCGGCTAGCATTAGTTTGATTCTATGTTGGTCAGCATTCCGGCTCTTCCGCAAACATTCAGGTGAAATGGTGGACGAACTTTAATGGGTTCCATCACTGTCAATAATCTCAGCAAGGCTTATAAGCTCTATCCTGGCCGTTGGTCGCGCTTGGCGGAATGGCTAGTGCCGTTTACTAAGCCCCGTCATCAACTTAAATGGGTGTTGCAGGGCATTAATTTTGTTGTTTCTCCTGGCGAAGCTGTCGGTATTATCGGGATTAACGGTGCAGGTAAAAGTACCTTACTTAAACTGATAACGGGTACTACGCAGCCCACTACAGGTTCTGTTGCAATGACCGGAAGGGTTGCGGCGATGCTGGAATTGGGCATGGGGTTTCATCCTGATTTTACCGGAAGGCAGAATGCTTTTATGTCAGGACAATTGCTGGGCTACAGTTCTGAAGATATTGCCCGGTTAATGCCTGAAATAGAAGCCTTTGCGGAAATTGGCGATTATATCGACCAGCCTGTGCGGGTATATTCCAGCGGTATGCAAATGCGCTTGGCCTTTAGTGTCGCCACTGCCCAACGGCCTGATCTTTTGATTATCGACGAAGCCTTATCGGTCGGTGACGCTTATTTTCAACATAAAAGTTTTGCCCGGATACGTGAGTTCCGTGGGCAAGGCACAACCTTGCTAATTGTTTCGCATGATAAGACAGCCATCCAATCCATTTGTGACCGAGCCATATTATTGAGCGCGGGGACTATCATCAAGCAAGGTTTGCCTGAAGAAATTATGGATTATTACAACGCGATGCTGGCTGAGCGAGAAAACTCAACCGTTAGGCAACAAACCAGCGATGACGGAAAAATCCAAACAGTTTCTGGAACGGGAGAGGCTGTCGTCGTAGGGATTGCCTTATTGAATACTAACGATGAGAAAGTAGAAGTCATTGATGTCGGGCAAAGTGTAATTCTGCAAATTACCGTTTCGGTAAAAGCCAGTCTACCGGAATTAGTGTTGGGTTATATGATAAAAGACCGTTTGGGGCAGCCAGTATTTGGTACCAATACCTTTCATTTAAAACAAATTCAAAAAAATGTCACTGCCGGCAAATTGCTCACCTATAGATTTGCATTTGCGGCTAATTTAGGGGAGGGGGCTTATTCGATAGCCGTGGCATTGCACGCTTCAGACACCCATATTGCAAAAAATTATGAATGGCGCGATTTGGCTTTGGTATTTAATGTGGTCAATATGAGTAAAGAGCAATTTGTTGGTGTGGCGTGGTTAGCTCCAACTTTGGAGATTGTGTGATGACGGCAAATTTCTATAAGGAATTTGAAGATAGGTATCGGGGGTCTAGGGAATTAATTAAATCCCGATTACAGGTTTATTTGCCTTTCGTGGAACAGCTCAAGGTGTTGTATGAGCCTGCTATGGCAATTGATTTGGGCTGTGGACGTGGTGAATGGTTGGAGCTGTTGTCTGAAACTGGAGTAGCGGCACTAGGTGTCGATATTGATGACGGGATGTTATCTGCTTGCCGCGCGGCTAATTTACCTGTGCAAACTGGCGAAGCTATCCCCTATTTACAATCCTTAGCAGACGAAAGCCAAGCTGTTGTGTCGGGATTTCATATTGCCGAACATATTCCCTTCGCCGACTTGCAGGTTTTGGTACAAGAAGCGCTACGGGTGTTGAAGCCCGCCGGATTATTAATCCTTGAAACCCCCAATCCCGAAAATATTGTTGTCGGTACGTCGAGTTTTTATGTTGATCCCACGCATCAACGACCAATCCCACCCCAACTTTTGACATTCTTGCCGGAGTTTTATGGCTTTGTGCGGACTAAAGTTTTGCGTTTGCAGGAGTCGTCCCACGCGTCCCCAAGTGAAGAAAACCTTGGTCTCTTTGATGTGTTTTACGGTGTCAGCCCCGACTATGCGATAGTGGCTCAAAAAAATGCGTCACCAGAAATTTTGCTAAGTTTTGCTGCTTGTTTTGCTAAGGAAAATGGCGTATCGCTAGATATGGTATCGAAAGGTTATGACACGCAAATACAAGGCCAACTTAATCAGTTAAAAGATATTACCGAACAAGCTCGGATGCAGGCGGGGTTAGCTGAAGACTACGCCAAGAAAACCGATGCAAAGGCTGAACAAATGTTGGTTTTGATGCAGCAGGCCGATGCCCGTACCTTGGAAGCCATAGATAAAATGAATGCCATTTATGCCAGTCGGTCTTGGCAAATGACGGCTCCTCTGCGTTGGGTCAGCTTTCAATGGCAGCTTTTACGCCAGTATGGCCTGACCGTGCGATTAAAAGCGTTACTAAAAAAATGTGCCATACCCGTTGCCAAGTATGGCATCGGTTTTTTAAGCAGTCGGCCTGAGTTGCGCCAGTTCTGTATGGCAATACTAAGGAAGATTGGTTTATATGCTGTTTTACGTAGCTACTATCTTAGGGCTTATGCAGGTGGTGCATATCTAGGAAACGCCGGGCGTTATAAGCAAGGTGGCAATAGTCCAGAAATGTTGCAATTAAGTCCGCGTAGCCAACGGGTTTACTCGGTATTAAAAGATGCGGTTGAAAAGCAACAAGGAGAGAAATGATGCGTATCGTCATTGATATGCAAGGGGCGCAGACAGAAAGCCGCTTTCGGGGCATAGGTCGTTATTCTTTATCTTTGGCTTTAGCTATGGCTCGCAATGCGGGTGAGCATGAAGTATGGCTAATGTTAAATGGCGCTTTTTTGGAGAGCATTTTAGATATTCGCCGCGCATTTAATGGCTTGATTCCCCAAGAGCGTATCCGGGTTTTCAATGTCCCATTACCCGTTGCCGAACATAATCCAGATAATGCTTGGCGGGCTAGGGTAGCTGAGCTGATTCGTGAACATGCCTTACAACAGCTTAATCCTGATATTGTTTTATTAACCAGCCTGTTTGAGGGTTTTGTCGATAATGCCGTGACATCTGTTGGGGCGTATGCTTCCGGCCTAAATACAGCGGTGATTTTTTATGACTTAATCCCTTATAGCGACCCTAAAAAATACCTGTCCACGCGCCTTCAACATGAAAGCTATCATAGGAAAATTGATTCCTTAAAAAATGCTGGCTTGTTATTGTCCATTTCTGAATCAACGAGACTGGAAGGCATTCAAATTTTAGATTTGCCGGAAAGTAAAGTGGTGAATATATCCACTGCGGTGGATGAAAGCTTCCGGCCTTGTGATTATAGCGACCAGCAAATCCAACAATTACGCCAAAAATATGGCATAAGCCGCAACATGGTGATGTATGCGCCTGGCGGTTTCGATGCCCGTAAGAATTTTGACGGGCTAATTAATGCTTATGGTCTGCTCCCGCAACCCCAGCGGGACGGGCATCAGCTGGTTATCGTTAGCAAAATTAATGATGACCAGCGTTTTGAGCTAAAACGTCTTGCCAATCAAGCTGGTCTCAATAAAAACGAGCTGATTCTGACGGGCTATGTCCCGGATGAGGATTTAGTGGCGCTTTACAACCTAGCCACTTTATTTGTTTTCCCTTCAAAACATGAAGGCTTTGGTTTGCCTGTGCTCGAGGCCATGGCTTGCGGAGCGCCGACCTTAGGTTCCAATACGACCAGCATACCGGAAGTGATTGGCTGGGAAGAGGCGCTCTTTGATCCAAATTCAAGCGAAGCGATTGCCGAAAAAATGCGTTTCGCCTTAGAGAATGAAAATTGGCGCAAGCAGTTGCGGGAACATGGCTTACAGCAAGCCAAGAAATTTTCATGGGATGCGATTGCGTGTAGTGCCATTGCCGCCTTAGAAGGGTTGCATTCTGGAATGGCTGTCCAGCCCAAATTAATTCCAGATTTATCCCTTCGCCCTAAACTGGCGTATGTTTCGCCATTGCCGCCCGAACGTAGCGGTATCAGTGATTATAGTGCCGAGCTTCTGCCTGCGCTGGCCCAATTTTATGATGTTGAAGCCATTGTCGCCCAGCAATCCGTTTCAGATCCTTGGGTCAATGCGAATATTCCAATACGGAATATAGAATGGTTCGAAAAAAATGCCGACAGTTATGATCGGGTGCTTTACCACTTTGGCAACAGCACCTTCCATTCTCACATGTTTGGCTTATTATCCCGGTATCCTGGCATAGTCATTTTGCATGATTTCTTTTTAAGTGGCGTGTTGGCGCATGAAGAGATAACAGGGGCTATGCCTAGAATATGGCTGGAGGCCTTATATCACTCACATGGTTACCAAGCCATCCAGATGCGTTTTGCCAATAATGCAATTGATCAGCTGGCAATTAAATATCCTGTCAATCTTACTGTTCTGCAAAACGCTTTGGCTGTCATTGTGCATTCAGAGTATTCCAAATGTTTGGCTAGGCAATGGTACGGCGAACAGGCTGCGGATAACTGGACAATAGTCCCTTTGCTTCGGGCTTCCGCCACAAAATTGGCAATAGAAGAGGCACGTAGCGAATTAAAATTGCATGACGAAGGTTTTGTTGTTTGTAGTTTTGGTTTTCTTTCGCCGACAAAGCTTAACCATCGCCTGCTTAACGCGTGGCTTGATTCTTCATTATCGAAAAACGACCATTGTAAGTTGGTGTTTGTAGGTGAAAATCATGGTGGGGATTATGGTGAGCAACTGCAAAAGACCATTAAACAAAATGGCCTTGAAAATAGTGTCACGATAACTGGTTGGGCTGACACCACCACATTCCGCCAGTATCTGGCGATCGCTGATGTCGGTGTGCAATTACGCACGCTTTCGAGGGGGGAAACCTCCGCCGCAGTTTTGGATTGTATGAATTATGGTCTGCCAACTATCGTTAATGCTAACGGCTCTATGGCAGATTTACCCATAGATGCAGTATGGATGCTTCCTGACGAATTTACAGACAGTGAATTGGTTGAAGCATTGGAGACCCTTTGGCAGGATAATGTTTTACGCAAACAACTGGCTGCCCGCGCTCAAGAAGTGATTGAAACTAGACATAATCCTAGCGCATGTGCCGAGAATTATGCGTTGGTAATTGAATCTGCTTACCAAAATGAAGCAGAGGGAATGCACGCGTTAGTAAAAAAAATCGCCTGTTCCAAAAACTTACCGACTAACCACAATGCCCTTGGGCAAATAGCAACGTCCATCGCGGCCTCCGTTTTGCCAAAACCTAGATTGCGTCAATTGTTGGTTGATGTGTCCAGCATTGTCCGTAACGACCTTAAGTCCGGTATAGAACGGGTAGTCCGCGCCCAATTACTGGAACTGATTAAAAATCCGCCTAATGGATTTAGGGTTGAGCCCGTCTATTTGACCGATCACGGCGGGTATTGGCATTACAGGTATGCGAGGTCTTATGCAAGCAAGATATTGCATATCGAACCAGCCGGATTTATTGATGAGCCGATAGACATAAGCCAAGACGATATCTTTTACGCGCCAGATTTTTTTCCTGGCGGAATGATTGAGGCGGCTCAGTCGGGTATTTATTTGCAATGGAAAGCTGCTGGTATATCGGTTAATTTTCTAGTTCATGATTTGCTCCCAGTATTGAGAGCAGAGTTTTTCCCTGACGGTGCCGAAACTATTCATGCGGCTTGGTTAAAAACAATTGCGGAGTTTTCAACCCGTTTAATCTGTATCTCAAACGCTGTTGCTGATGAATTATGTTTATGGTTGGAAACCCACCCGCCAGTCCGAAATGACAAATTGCTTATTGATGTGCTTCACCATGGTGCAGATATTGTTGCTTCGGCGCCTAGTCTCGGTTTGCCTGATAACGCTCTAATTGTTTTGGATCGGGTGAATGCCACCCCCACTTTTGTGATGGTCGGGACAATTGAACCCCGCAAAGGCCATTTGCAAGTTTTAGAGGCGTTTGATCTGCTCTGGGAGCAAGGGCATAAATTGAATCTTGTCATTGTCGGCAAAGAGGGATGGACGCATCTGCGGAACAAGCAACGCCGGACAATTCCGAAAATTATGGACAAAATCCATAAGCAGCAGGAATCGGGTAAGCCCTTATTCTGGCTAGATGGCATCAGTGATGAATACTTAGAGAAGATATATGCAGCCAGCGTTTGCCTTATAGCGTCTAGTGAAGGCGAAGGCTTCGGTTTGCCGCTTATTGAGGCGGCCCAGTATAAATTGCCCATTATTGCCCGCGATATTCCCGTATTCCGCGAAGTTATTGGCGAGCATGGCTATTATTTCAATGGCTTAGAACCTCAAACATTGGCAGATGCGGTTAAGGGTTGGCTAGTGTTGCAGGCTGAAAATGCCATCCCACAGTCGATTAATATGCCTTGGCTAACCTGGGAACAAAACGCCCGACAATTGCTGGCACTTTTATTATCCAACTGAGAATTACCGAATGAATGCGAACAAAACCCCCAAGGTTGCCGTGTTAATCCCCTGTTATAACGAAGCCTTGACCATAGCAAAAGTCGTCCAAGACTTTCGACGGAATTTGCCGGGCAGCGACATTTACGTTTATGACAACAACTCAAACGACGGCACTATTAATGTAGCAAAGCAAGCTGGTGCTATCGTCCGCAGTGAATCATTACAAGGCAAGGGTAATGTGGTTAGACGTATGTTTGCCGATATTGAAGCCGATGTGTATGTGATGATTGATGGCGATGCCACTTACGATGCCGATTCAGCATCATTGATGATAGATAAGCTGGTTGCCGATAAATTGGATATGGTGACCGGGGTCAGGAAAAGCCATATCCAAGAAGCTTATCGGGCTGGTCACCGTATGGGCAATAAGCTGTTTTCTTTATTGATTGCAAAAATTTTTGGTGACCGTATTTCCGACTTGCTTTCGGGTTACCGGGTTTTTTCACGGCGGTTTGTAAAGTCGTTCCCTGCTTTATCGGGGGAGTTTGAAATTGAGACCGAATTGACTGTCCATGCCCTTGAACTGCGGATGCCAATTGCTGAAGTAGAAACACCTTATGGGGCTAGACCGGAAGGTTCGGTCAGCAAACTATCCACGTATAAAGATGGTATCAAAATACTCTTCACCGTGTTAAAGCTGGTCAAAAATGAAAGGCCCTTAACGTTGTTTGGTTGCCTAGGCTTAGCTTTATTCTTAATTTCATTGTTGCTTGCTGCTCCATTGTTGACCACGTATTTAGAAACGGGACTGGTGCCGCGCTTGCCTACCGCCTTGTTGGTAGTCGGTATTAATATCATCGGCGTGTTTTCAATATTTTCTGGCATCATCATTGACAGCATTTCCAACAGTAGACGGGAAATGAAACGCTTGTTTTATTTGACTTACCGTTCCGTGGATGACGGCCAGGATTTGGCATGATCGGTATTGGCAAGTAGTCATGCGTAAATTTATTGGTTTCGCGTCAGTCGGTACAGTAGGTTTTGGGGTTGATGCGGGCATTTTATATGTCTTGTTGCCTTATTTGGGGCCGTATCTAGCAAGGTTGTGCTCATTTTTTGGGGCTGTTCTGGTCACATGGCGGCTTAACCGTTTGTTTACATTTAAAAGCCAGCATGATGGTTGGTCGGAATTTAAGCGTTACTTTGCCTCACAATCTGTGGGTGCGGGCCTTAATTATGCGGTCTATGCGCTGGCTATTTTTACTAGCGGGTGGATGGAGAAATTTCCATTAGTAGCTTTAGGATTGGGTTCGATAGCAGGATTGGGTATAAATTTTATTTTGGCGAAAAAATACGTCTTTAAAGTGGCTGCAAAAAATGACGGTAACAGTATGACCGGACTGGTAAGCAACAGGGAGTATGGCGCTAACCGAATGGTGGCTTTATTGTTTTCATTAATTAGTGCAGGAACGATTTCCTTGCTGCTTGGGCAGGATGCAAACTGGGATTTAAAGAATTATCACATTCATAATGCGTGGGCCTTATTAAATAACCGGATGGAGAATGATTTGTTCCCCGCCGGAATCCAGTCCTATTTCAATCCTTTACTTGATTTACCTTACTACCTTTTGGCAATTGAATGGTTGCCCCATTACCCTCGTGTAGTGGCTTTCTTAATGGGCTTGCCTGCTGGTTTCCTGTTGTTTTTTGTATGGTTATGCGTGGAAGAAATCTTACGGGCATTTAAAGTTGAACAACGTTTTATTTTTATCATGTCGTTGGTGTCCGTGGCGATTGGTATGACAGGAGCGGCGACCATATCGCAGTGGGGCACTACGTTTAATGAAATTCAAGTCGCTACATGTGTTGTGGCAGGTATCTATCTCATCATTGCAAACATAGGGCCCAATGGTTTAAGCCCTAAATGGTTCATTGTGGCGGGGATATGCTTAGGTATTGGTGCTGGGCTAAAACTAACCGCCGCTATTTACGCGCCTGGGGCTTTTTTGGCAATTCTACTGATTTCAAGACAACTGAAATACGGCGTTTATCGGGCGATAGTTTTTTCTATAGGCTGGTGGGGTGGTTTTTTAGTGTTTTATGGTTGGTGGGGATACCGTCTCTACCAATTAACGGGAAGCCCGATGTTTCCCATGTTTAACAGCCTATTTCATTCCCCTTTGATTGGCGCAGGGAGCGGCATGGATAACCGTTTCAAGCCGACTGGACTTGCAGAAACATTGTTTTACCCTTTTCATTGGCTTCTTCCTGAGGCAATGGTTGTTGTAGAACCCTCATTCGCAGACCCTAGATTTGCAGTGGGCTATTTGGCAATTTTATTGATGGCAGTAGCATTTGTTTACTATTGCATCAATAGTCGATCGCGTTTAGCAGGTGCTTTTAATGGGGAAGTGATGCCTCGTCAGGCATTAACGTTAATCCTATGGCTTGTGGTCAGTTATTTGCTTTGGCAAGTCACGTTTTCGATTTTACGTTACGCAGTGCCAATCGAGGTTTTTACTGGGCTTGTAATTTTAATGGCGATTATAACGATTACAAGGATAACGGTAGGGCAAAAGCACTCAGTATTGATGCTGTCGTTAGTGACCGTGATAGGTTTATTTTGTGCTTCCTTTACGAAATATCCTGAATTCGGGAGAGCAGGCTATAAGAACTCGGTTATTGATGTGGAAAATGTGCCTTTGCCAAACAATAGCCTGGTTTTATTTACTGGCCCGCCCATTGCTTATTTAGCGCTTTTTCTAAGTGGAGGCAGTTCAAATCTATCTTTTATTGGAATTGTCAACGAGTTCCTGAATTCGCGCGACTATCCTTTGTGGGAAAAAGTAAATCAGCAAATCAAGGCGCATTCCGGGGAAATGTTTATGGTTGAACGCCCAGAACAAAAACCTATGCGTATCCATTTGTCTGAATTGGGTTTATCAATAGATCAGGCTTCTTGCCGCGATTATAAAAGTAGTATCGACCAGCCATTTACTGTTTGTGCGTTACTGAAGGATTCAAAATAAGGTTAAAAAAAAATGATAAAAACAGCTTTAATTACTGGCATCACAGGTCAAGACGGCGCCTATCTGTCAGAACTATTACTTGAAAAAGGTTATATTGTTTACGGTACTTACCGACGCACCAGTTCGGTAAATTTTTGGCGGATTGAGGAATTGTCTATCCAAAACCATGCTAATTTGCATTTGGTGGAATATGACCTGACTGATTTGGGGGCTGCTATTTCATTGGTGCAGAAAGTGCAGCCTGATGAAATTTATAATTTGGCGGCGCAAAGTTTTGTCGGTGTCAGTTTTGAACAACCCAACACGACGGCACAAATTACAGGCATTGGCGCGTTAAATTTGTTGGAAGCTATCCGTCTGATTAATCCTAAAATCCGTTTTTATCAAGCATCAACTTCCGAAATGTTTGGTAAGGTGCAGGCTATTCCGCAAACTGAAGATACCCCGTTTTATCCGCGTAGCCCTTACGGTGTCGCCAAATTGTATGCACATTGGATGACGGTGAATTACCGGGAAAGCTATGACATTTTTGCCTCCAGCGGCATCCTGTTCAATCATGAAAGCCCTTTGCGCGGGCGTGAATTTGTAACCCGAAAAATCACCGACTCCGTTGCCAAAATTAACTTAGGGCAACTTGATGTGCTCGAATTGGGAAATATGGATGCCAAGCGCGATTGGGGATTCGCCAAAGAATACGTCGAAGGCATGTGGCGCATGTTGCAGGCTAAGGAATCAGATACTTATGTGCTGGCGACTAACCGGACAGAAACCGTCCGCGATTTCGTCGCCATGGCGTTTAAGGCGATAGGCGTGGAGCTTGAGTTTAAAGGTCAAGGTGACGAGGAATTCGCCGTGGTTGCCGATTACCAAGCTTTAACTAATCAGCAGGTTTTCGTTACCAAAGGCCAAGTTGTGTTAAGGGTAAACCCTAAATATTACCGTCCGGCGGAAGTGGAATTATTAATCGGTGATCCGGCAAAAGCCAAGGCGGATTTGGGTTGGGAAGCCAAAACTACTTTAGAAGAACTGTGCCGGATGATGGTGGATTCAGACTTGCGGCGTAATGCACAAGGGGTGTCATTTTGAAGATACTGGTAACAGGCAGCCGCGGTTTTACCGGACGGTATTTTGTTAAGGCTGCCCAAGAGGCGGGTCATGAAGTGCTAGCACTGCAAGTTGACCTGACTGATCGCGATGCTGTCAGGCAACAAGTTACTTTAGCAGCCCCAGATGCCGTTGTGCATTTGGGGGCGGTTAGCTTTGTCGGTCATGCTGATGCCGCCGCTTTTTATCAGGTAAATGTGGTCGGTACGGTCAATTTGTTGGATGCGTTGGCCTCGCTGGAGACGCCGCCACAGAAAATTTTGTTGTCCAGTAGCGCCAATGTCTATGGCAATTGTACGCAATCGCCGATCACTGAATTACAGCCGCCAGCCCCTGTTAACCATTACGCCATGAGCAAACTAGCGATGGAATACATGGCGAAGACGTATCTTGACAGATTGCCGTTGTTTTTCGTCCGGCCTTTTAACTATACCGGGTTAGGGCAGGCCGAATCATTTATTATCCCTAAATTGGTATCGCATTTTGCCCGCCGTGCGGATGCTATCGAATTGGGTAATATCAACGTCGAACGCGAGTTTAATGATGTGCGTTTTGTCTGCGAAGCTTATTTGCAATTATTAGATAAAGCGGTGTCTGGTGAAATTTATAACATCTGTTCGGGTCGCCCTGTCGCTTTGCAAGCGGTATTGGATTTGCTGGCACAGATGACGGCTCACCAGATGCAGGTCAATATCAACCCTGCTTTTGTCCGTAATAATGAGATTCACCGTTTATGCGGCAGTCCAGCTAAGTTAATCGGTGTCATTGGCGAACCTAAAATGCCGGAATTGTCTGAGACCTTGGCTTGGATGCTGGAAAACACCACTAAGTCGTCATGATGCGGATAGGATTTGGTGTGACTGTGTTAGCCCGTTGTTTAGCGGCGGGTGGAGTGGATGGCATAGGTAGTTATACGCGCGAATTGTTGAAACAGTTTGTAGCGACGGAGACTATGGATGTACTGCCGATTTCATTTGGCTATCCATTACTACCAATCCAAGATATTGATTATAAAGCAGTGCAATGCCCGCCATTTGCCCCTTCAGCAATCATTTCTGCCGTTTCTGGCCTGCCTTTTTTGGGTAAGGGAGATGTCGGCAACAAAATTGACCTACTCCATGCGACAGACCATTTAATCCCCAATTTCGGTAAAGTGCCAGTAGTCGCAACACTGATGGATGCGATTCCTTTATCCCATCCAGAGTGGGCAAGTGCAAAATTTAGATCCGCTAAAAATGAAATTTGGCGGCGTTCAGTACGTTTCGCTTCCCATGTGATAACCATTTCCGAACATTCTAAGCAAGAAATCCAAACCCATTTTGCCGTACCTGCCGAGAAAATCACCGTCATCCCACTAGGCGTTGATGAAAGGTGGTTTCGCCCAATTACGACGGAAGCGAGAAGCGAAACCTTACAACGCTATGGTTTCCCCAATAAGTTTTTCTTATCTTTAGGGACGTTACAGCCACGTAAGAACATTGCCCGGATAATAGAAGCCTATTTATCATTGCCTGAAGGCATTAAAAATGAGGTGCCGTTGGTGATAGTTGGGCGTGCTGGGTGGCAGTGTGATGAGATTGTCGATGCTTTAGAATCAAAAGCTTATGGCACATCGATTATTTGGTTGAAGCATTTGCCGGATGATGAATTGCTGGCAGTTATGAAATCTGCAACAGCCTTGGTATTTCCTTCCTTGTACGAAGGCTTTGGTTTGCCTGTACTTGAGGCGTTCGCTGCTGGTACGCCAGTGATTACTTCTAATATCACCTCCCTGCCTGAAGTAGCCGGAGATGCTGCCTTGCTGGTCAATCCATTTGATAGTGCAAGTATTGCCGAAGCGATGTTGCAATTGCTTGAGCAACCTGAGTTGGCAAATAGCCTTAAAGAAAAAGGCTTAGTCAGGGCGAAGGAACACACTTGGCAACAAACCGCGTCAATGACGTTGGCTGTCTACAGGCAGGTTTTAAATGGTGGTTAACAGCACTATTTCAATACGTTCTAGTTTTATAGTTTTAGCGATAGCCTGAGGAAAACCAAGTTGAGCTTCTCGGCTTTGTATTTTCTATCTTACTTACTGATGTTACGCACTCACTTTTTGTGAGACGAAAATAGCTAATAATGAATCGCTATCGCGATGTTTATTAAATCGGGTTCTCGCACCCGAAGGCGAGCTACTTTCTTTTGCGCCGCCAAAAGCAAGTAGCCAAAGAAAAGGCGGCCCGATCGCCGCTCATGTCTTGCGCTCCTCGCATTTGTCGGGGGACGGCAAAAGGGGCTTCCTGCCCCTTTGCCGCCGCGCGGCATCCATGCCGCGCCCCTTCGGGCTATTCCCGACAAATGCTGCGGTGCTCGACGCGGCAAACGGGAGAAAAGCGCGTTACTGCGTAACATCAGTTACTTATATCTCCGTTCCGTCAGCTCATATGCAATTCGCATACGATGATGTCAAATCGACCATTGCAATACTTAATTTTATGAAAGTCCTCCATGTTTACAGAACGTACTTCCCCGACACCCAAGGCGGTTTGGAAGAAGTTATCCGGCAAATTTGCCGTAATACCCAAATTCATGGCGTTGAAAGCCGGGTGTTTTGCTTAAGTGCTGCTGGACAATCAGTCATTGCCAGGGAAGAAGCGCAGGTACACCGTTACCACAAAACCTGGGAGGTGGCTTCTTGTGGGGTGTCGCTTAGCGCCTTATCTGGGTTTAAAGAGCTCGTCGCTTGGGCTGATATAGTCCATTACCATTTTCCTTGGCCTTTTGCCGATCTGCTACACCTGTTGGCGCAAGTTAAAAAGCCCACGGTGGTCACTTACCATTCCGATATTGTCCGTCAGCAAGGTTTGCTAAAACTTTATCGCCCTTTAATGCGGCAGTTTTTAGGGCAGGTTGATTGCATCGTCGCCACTTCGCCAAATTATGCGGCGAGTAGCGAGGAACTGATTCGCTTTGCTGATAAAGTCGAAGTCATCCCGATTGGTTTGGACGAAGCCAGTTATCCGTCTGCCCAAGATGAAGTCACGGAAGCGATAAAATCCCGTTGTGGGGAAGGTTTTTTCTTATTTATCGGTGTGTTGCGGTATTACAAAGGGCTGCATATTTTGCTGGAATCCCTACAAAATACCGAGTTGCGCGTGGTGATTGCAGGCTTTGGGCCGATTGAAAATGCCTTGCGTGAACAAGCCCAGCAATTGGGTTTGGCGAACGTACAATTTTTAGGTTATGTCAGTGATGAAGAAAAAGTCGCACTGATCCAATTGGCGAGGGCAATCGTATTCCCTTCGCATTTGCGTTCAGAAGCTTTCGGGGTGACTTTATTGGAAGGCGCGATGTTAGCAAAGCCGCTGATTACCACGGAAATCGGCACAGGCACTAGCTATGTTAATAGTGATGGCGAAACCGGATTGGTGGTAGCACCTGCTGATGTTCAGGCATTACGGCAAGCTATGCTGCAATTGGCAATGGATGCGCCATTAGCGGAACGCATGGGCGCTGCGGCGCGGCAGCGATACCTGGCTTTGTTTACGGGCCAGCGAATGGGGGAAAATTATGTAGGTGTTTATCGGAAATTGCTGGCTGATTCTGAAACAGCGGGCGATTAACGCATTGTTTCGGTATTGAAAAAGCAAAGGCGGGTTGTTGCTAAGGAATCGCTGAACTAATTGATCCCATTCATGCTTCGACAAGCTCTCGGCAACCGCTCCTGCGTTGCTCTACCTCCTGCATCCATGCAGTCGAGCACGAACGGAATCAATTAGTTACCATTCGGCTTGGGCTTGTCGTAGGCTTTATTCGGCACTTCCTTAATAGGCTTGGTTTAAGGATGGATAATCCAAAGCAAGTTAGCGTTTTTCCAAAGTGTGGATATAAGCCACGACATCATCAATGATTTTTAACAGCAAACCACTGTAATCCAACAGCGGTTTAAAAATGCTGGTTATATCGTCCAAGCAATATTCGTGGGCTATATCGTTCCTGAGTTTTCTTATGGCGTATAGGTCATCGGCATTTTCTACTAGCCCCATTTTCTCTGACAAATTGCAGCGGTCGATGAAAAATTTGGCATCTTCTTGCAGCAGGATAAACAGGGTTTTTAATATTTTTTGCGTCAAAATGTCGCTGCTTCTGGCAAAACGTCCGCTTAAGGATTCAAACTCGCTTAATTCCGGCATGTTGTAAGTGTCTTTTAAGCCGATTTGTTGGCATTGACTATAAGAATAAGTCAAGACGGTCACTGATTTTGCCAGTAATTCCAGTTCTTTATGGAGCAGTTTGAATAGGTTTTCTTGATGGCTATTCATAATTCGATGGCTTCATTGAGGGCGATGGCTTTGAATACGTCATTTGAGCTTATTTCAAAGCTGACCAAATCCAGTTTTTGTTCACCGAAGGCTTTGAAGAAATCCTTTTCAATTAGAGCTTTTTCAGAAAAGGCCAAGGTTCTTTCACCTAAAATCAGCAAGTCAATATCACCGCCTTTTTTGCTGTCATCCACACGGCTGCCGAATAGGTAGATTTTGGCAGTGGGCATGATGGCTTTGATGGCTGTTTTCAGGTGGTCAATCTTGTCACTGGCAAGCCGCATAATCTGTTCCTGTTAAACGCTGGTTCCGCCCACAGTCAAACCATCAATTTTTAGCGTCGGCTGACCAACACCAACAGGTACGCTTTGTCCGTCTTTGCCGCAAGTGCCGACGCCGCTGTCCAGATCCAAATCGTTGCCGACCATGGAGACTTTGGTCAGTACATCCGGGCCGTTGCCGATTAGGGTTGCGCCTTTCACTGGGCGGGTGATTTTTCCGTCTTCTATCAAATACGCTTCACTCGCGGAGAACACGAATTTTCCGGAAGTGATGTCTACTTGCCCACCTGCGAAGTTTCTGGCGTACAGGCCTTTTTTTACTGAAGCGATGATTTCATCGGGATGGTGTTTGCCGGGCAACATGTAGGTATTGGTCATGCGTGGCATGGGGACGTGGGCGTAGGATTCGCGGCGACCGTTGCCTGTGGCTGGCACACCCATTAAGCGGGCGTTGAGCTGGTCTTGCATATAGCCTTTGAGGATGCCATTTTCAATCAACACGGTTTGCTGGGTGGGCGTGCCTTCATCGTCAATGCTTAATGAGCCGCGCCGTCCTGCCAACGTGCCGTCATCGACGACGGTGCAGAGGTCTGAGGCAACCCGTTCGCCGACCCGTCCGCTGAAGGCCGATGTGCCTTTGCGGTTGAAATCGCCTTCCAAACCGTGGCCTATGGCTTCATGCAATAAGATGCCAGGCCAGCCAGGGCCGAGCACGACGGTCATATTACCTGCGGGGGCTTCGCCTGCTTGCAGATTGACTAAGGCTTGGCGCACGGCTTCACGTCCGTAGCCTAAACCACGGTCTTCTTCCAAGAAAAAGCGGTAATCGCTACGCCCGCCGCCGCCCATGCTGGCTTGTTCGCGCCTGCCGTTTTCGACGACGATGACGGTAACGTTCATGCGTACTAGCGGGCGGACATCTGCCGCTAAAACGCCGCTTTGGTTGGCGACTAAGATATGTTCATGCACAGCAACTAAGCTGACGATGACTTCTTCAATGCGGCTGTCGAGCTGGCGGGTTTGGCTTTCCACCTGCCGTAACAAGTCGATTTTTTGCTGGTCGTCTAAAGATTTTAACGGATTGGCAATCGGGTAATAGCAGGCGGTATTGCTGACGGGGGTTAATTTCACCTGGGTTTCTTGGCCTTGCCGAAGTATGGCTTTTACGTTTTGCGCGGCTACCAACAACACGGGTAGTTCCAAGCGGTCGCTATAGGCAAAGCCGGTTTTTTCGCCGGAGACAGCACGTACGCCTGCGCCTTGTTCAATGCTATGGCTGCCTTCTTTAATGATGCCGCCTTCCATTACCCAGGATTCAAAATGGCTGGATTGGAAGTAAATGTCTGCGGCATCCACGGGGGCGCTGAGCAAGCAGTCCATCACTTTTTCGACATCATTATCTATCAGGCCGTAAGGGCTTAAGATGGCTTGTTTGGCTAAATTGAGTAGTTCCATTAATGTCTTTGCTTGGGAGTGGTGTTATTAATAATTGAGAATTGCCAAAATCTGCTGGTACTCAGTCAATGATTCTTTGTCAGGTTAATCCAAACCTGTAGGGGCGGATGGCTGTCCGCCTTTTTAACAATTCTTACTAAATCCTGCTACGGTAAGGCGAGCAGCCGCTCGCCGCTACGAAAATAATCAACATTGACTTAATAATAAATGTTGGCAACGGCTTAGTTTGACGGCATTTTGCAAACAGCTGCTGGTTTATGTAACACGAAGCCGCCAATGTGCAAGTTATGGCAGTTTTATTGGGGTTCTTTTAAATCGTCGTGTAAGGTTTCATAAAGCCGATGCAATAAATCTTCGGCATCACTGCGGGCTTCTTCGTCATCGGAATCAAAATGTGCTAAAGCGGTATTTTGTTCGTTGACGTTGGCAAGTTCCGCGCTGATGCGGCTTTGTCCGTTGTCTGGGGTGATGTTAAGCAGGTAAATCACATCTTTGTTGAGATGGTTGACCAATCCGCCCAAAAACGATGCGGGCCGATAAGCGACGTAATAACGGTTTTGGTCGCGTTCTTGGTCGGTGATTTTTATCTCGCTTTGCTTTAACGCCAAGCCCAAGGTATTCCAGGCATTTTCTGGCGATTGCTTGATTTTAATGTGCATGGGTTTGCTAGCGATTAATTCCACTTGGTCGCCCAAACCTGGGGTGCGTTTCTCTTTGGGTACAGCGGCGACATCATCACAGCATTCGACAGCTTCTACATGCTTGCTGATTGCCAGCACGGGTGGGCGTTCTAGCGCTTCCGTGTCGCGGTAGCGGCTGTCTTTACCCGCACTGCAAGCGACTAAGGTTAAGGTGATGAGGGACAGTAACAGTTTTATTGGCATGGCTTTATTCACAATGGAGTCGTCTATGGGTTAATACCGGGAAAGTGCTGCGTATTTTTACCAAACGCTCAGGGTTTATGTCGGCGCAGACAAAACCGCTGCCCGTTTTATAACAATCCAGCACCACACCCCATGGGTCAATAATCATGCTGTGTCCAAAGGTGCGGCGACCGTTGTCATGGAAACCACCTTGGTTGGGGGCAATCACGTAGCAGAGGTTTTCCACCGCGCGGGCGCGAAGTAACAATTCCCAATGGGCGGCACCAGTTTCGGCAGTGAAGGCGGCAGGGATGATAAGCATATCAACGCCTTCATGGCTCATGGCGCGGAAAAATTCGGGGAAGCGCAAATCGTAACAAATGCCAACGCCAAGTTTGCCAAATGGGGTGTCGATAATGAGTGCTTGGTCAGTTTCACCCGCTTCGATGGAATCGGACTCGCGGTAAGCTTCATTAGTGCCTGGCACGTCGACATCAAATAAATGGATTTTGTCATAACGCGCTACCCGCTGGCCTTGGTCGTCATAAATCAAACAACTGGCGCGGACTTTATCGGCATTTTCAGAGGCTATCGGCATAGTGCCAGCAACCACCCAAACAGCGTATTGTTTGGCGACACGGGCGAGGAAGGCTTGGATAGGGCCGCTGCCATCGGTTTCTTTAACGGCAAGCTTGTCGCGTTCGTGGTTGCCCATCAGCGCGAAGTTTTCAGGTAAGGCCACCAGTTTTGCCCCAGCCTTGGCGGCTTCGGCAATCAGTTGTTCCGCTGCAATGAGGTTTGAACTGACGTTGGGGCTGGATACCATTTGGATGGCAGCGCATTTGCTCATGGTTTGCTCCTAATTTATTTTTGTTTTTATAAACGGCATTGGCGCTATAGCTAAGTAGTGGTGCAAAAGTTCTTTAACTTTTACGTAGGAGTCCAAAACATGTTTTGGACTCCTAATTACGGAACTACAATCACCGCCATTGTTTTATAGTTCTCGCGCTTCGGCGTCACTGCCATTAAGTTAAGAAATAAACATTAATATTCATGTGGTTACAATATTTTTTTGCAGTTCGTATCAATCGTAGGTCGGGTTTACCCAAAGGGCATAAAAGCGATAGCGTAACCCGACGCACTCAGCATCCAAAATGTCGGGTTACGCTATCGCTAACCCGACCTACATAAATGCAACACACTGGTTTTTAATACTTAAAGCATTAACTTAATGGCAGTGACACTCCTGCGTGGGAATTCATCGTCCAACGCTCCGGCGTGGGAACGATAGCCAATTATTTAATGGCTTTCAGTTAGCCTATTTACCCACCGCAGTTTCTTTCGTTTCATCATCTGTCCAAGGAAAGGTGGTAATGCCATTCCAAGTTTTTTGAAACAAACCTTCTTTTTCTCGTAAAGGCGCGACCACGATATTGTCCCATTTGCCTTTGGCGTGGTAGTGCATGCCCAGAAAAAAGCCTTCGTTGTTTTCGCCCGTTAAGGTATGGCTGACGATGGTCATCACGTTATCCATAATTGTACCAGCAATAGGTACGGCGTCGGCACTTTTGGGGATGACGTTGATGGTGTGGTCTAAGGTTTTATCGACAAAATTGGTATCGCCAATCAGGGTGATTTTGGCGGGGATGGCATCAACCACCAAGTTGCTGGTACTAGCCCGTCCGGCTTTGATGGTGAAATTGCCTGTGATGGTGTTGAACGACAAACCCGCTTCAAAAATATCCCGAAAATCCAGTTGCAAGCGCTTAGTCCATTGCGCCATAGCGACGATGCCCAGCATTCTGCCGATGCCGGGTTCTATGCTTAAAATCCGCCCATTCGCCAAATTTATTTCGACATTACCGCTAAGGCTAGCCAAATCGAAATCATACGGTGGCGCTTGCCAGTTCAGCAAAAATGCCATTTTGCCATTGGTTTCTTTAAATTCTTTGGTGATATTTAAGTTTCGGAAAAATTTGCCTGCTTTTGGGACTTCCAGCGAGCCGTTGATACTGGTGCGAGCAGTGCCTGCGATATTTTTCCAAGTGCCGGATAGCGTCAGTTTTTGTTCCGAACCTAGAAGGCTGGCTTGATTGAAGGCAATGCCGTCGGCGATGCGTTCTGATTGCAGGCTGAGCGTACCTAAATCAACATTTTCCCACAGGGTTTTGCGGCTATTGATGCTGAATAGCGGCAAATTTTGTGGCAATAAAGTGCTTGCCTGCGCTTTGACGGCGGGCGGTTTATCGGTGGCGGTTGGGTTATCGCCAGCCTTGAGTTTTTTGATTGCCGATAAATCCAACAGCTGCATGTGTAGGCTGATTTTGCCGTCTTGGTCAAAATTGACCGGAATTTGCAACTTGCCTTGGGCAAACTGGCTGTTGATGTCGCCCAGCCAATAATTGCCTTCGTGGTTTAAATCTAGCTTAAATGCGCCGATGGCTTGGTTGTGCCAAGACGCTTGCGGGCTGTGGATGCTGAGTTTGCTGAGCGTGGGGCCGCTGCCTTGGTTATCGCCAGCCGAGAGCATTAACAAATCCGCCAGGTTTAAATTTTCTTGCTGGATTTCTAAGGTTAAGCCAGGATTTTCAAGGTGTTTTACTTCGCCTTCACCCAATAATAAATGCCCGGAATAGAGGTTTTTTTCTTTGGTGTTGAGCTTAATAGCGGCTTTAACTTGGTCTTTATAATGGATGATTATCGGCAATAATTCCGAATTGCCCAATTCAAAATCGACGGCTAATTTGGCGCTTTCGGCGGATTTTTTAGCCAAGCTGCCGGGCAAATCTAAGTCTATGCCCTGCAAATTAGATTGCACCGATAGCCTTGGTGCGCTGTTATCTAAAGGCAAATGCAGTTGCAGGCCGTAATCAAGTTGGCCTTGGGCATGTTGCCAAAACGGCATGACAAACTGGTTTTTTAATGCTTCTATGCCCGCAGCGCCTTTGGCCTTTATCAAAGTTTCTTGCTCATCATGGCTAATGTCTAAATTAACCGCCTGATTTAAGGTGATGGCGTTAATGTTGTCGCCATACACGCCGTGCTCAGTAAATTTGACCTTGCCGACGATTTTTTTCAGCCATAAATCAACGGCTTTTACTTGCAAACGGTTTTGCTCCATCGCCACTGTGCCATTCACTTTGGTGTAGCCGCCTGCGCTTAAGGCTAAGTCCAAATTTAAATCGACGGTGGTATGGCCTTCGGTGTTGATGGCAGTGATGAGTCCGCCGACATCTTTATTAATCGGGGTTTGTTGCAAAAAATGCAGGGCATCAGGTAACTGGCCTTCCACATTGCCAGTGACAACTAATTGTTTGCTAAGGCCGACTGCGCTGTTGATCGCGGTGGTGTGTATCAGTTGTAAATTGTTGCTATCGCCTTGGTAGGCATCGCAAACCATGTAATTTTGGAAAAAAGACACCCGTCCGGCGACATTGTAAAAACGCGGCCAATCCGGTGCGTAATTGAATTCCACCGCATTGACATCCAGTAAGGCTTCAAAAAAAGCATTTTGAAGCGGCCCTAATGGCCCGTAATAAAGGGCGCTGCCTTGTTCGATATGGCCTTGTATAAAGGCTTTGTCCAGCCATTCGGTATCGGCAGGGTTCATGACTTTGGTGGGAAAGTAATGCTTGAGTTGGCTGACATCGTCGCCGTTGAACGCCATTTGCAAATCCATAAATGGCGGGGTTTTAGGATTTTTGGGGAGTTTAAGGCGTAATTTGATGATGCTGTTGATGCTATTTAAATCTAACTGGAATTTGCCGCTACTAATTTGCCAATCGTCAGTGGTTTGCCGCCACTTAAATGGCCCAGCCAATTTATTGATGACTAAAGCTTCTCGGAAAACTGACGGGTAATTGATAAAGGCTTTTTCGGTGTTGAAATGGATTTTACCGCCGAAATTATCGCCTTTAATTGCGCCGCTGACGTTATCTATGCCGGGTATGTTTGCCACGGGCGCAAAGCTAATATTCTTGAATGTGCCATTGATTGCTGCCAGTTGCTGACGTCGGTCTACAAAGGCGCTGAAATTATCCAATTCGCCACGCAATTGCGCTTGTACCAGTAATTTGGCGGACGCTTCTGGCAACAAGAATGCGCCGATACTGGCGGCTTGCGGCAGATCCAAGCGGTTGACGGTGATGCCCAGTTGCTGCATGGCGTAATCGCCGGACAGGCTTAACACACTGTCTGGGGCATTTTTATCGGTCTCGTCTATCAATAAGCGGGCGATGTCCAGTTGCCAATAGCCGTCTTTTTTAGGGTGTTGATACCAGTGGAATAAGCTGTGTAATTCATTAATAAGCAATTCATTTTGTTGCCCTGACAGGCCATGCAATTGCCCTATGGCAATTTCGCCGACCAAGTCCGTAAGTTGTGAATTTTTTATCTCGCCCCAAAGCCTTACCGTGCCTAAGCCTGCGGTCAGTTGGTTAGGATTAGCCAAGAAATAATTGCTCAATGCCGACAATTGCAGCGCATGGCTGTCGGCAAACAGTTTGCCATTGACTTGATTAGGCTGAAAAAAATTGCCATCCAGTGCCATAGACACGGTTAGGGTTTCGCCAAATTGTTCCGGCAATTGGATGATGGCATTGATGTTATGGCGCTCACCCGCGTTGATTATGGCTAAATCGGCGACTACGTCGTAAATCTTGCTTGGGTGCAAATCATCTTGAAAGTGGATTTGGCTGTTGAGCATTTGGTAATGGTCGCCTTGCAACAGCCACAAGGGCTGTCCGCCACTGGCTTTTAAACCCTGAATGCTGATGCTGCCATCGGTTTTGCGTAGGATGTTGAGTTTGCTGCCAACCAAAGTGATGCCCGCTGCTGATAGAAAATCCCGTTTTAACAGCATAGTGAGTAAATTGCAGCTTAAGCGGATTTCTTGTAATTGGATGGCGGGTGAAGCTTGGTTATCGACAGAAGCGATGTTGAGGTCGGTGAGCCGCAATTCCGGCTGGAAACCGTGCATACGGGTTTTTAAATGCCCAATACTGACGGCGGTACCGATTTCCGTGCTGATAGCGGTTTCCAAATCGGCCTTAAAGTGACCTATCTCCATCAATAGCAGGCGCAAGGCCGTCAACCCCACAGCTGTGGTGATTAGCGACCAGAAGAGAAGATGACGCGTGGCGCGTTTGATGTGGTGGTGGATCATGGGGTAGATGATAATCTGCTTTACAGATTAAGGGAAACGTCTTGGCGTTATTGGTGATGGGATTGGCGAATTGTTTGGCCTTTTTGTAATGGCAATACCGTGAAGTTATTTGGCCTTAGATTAAGAATGGTGAGTGGCTTCAGGAATTATCTGAAAACTGACTTAAAAATGTGCAAATTTTGAAAACATTATTAGTAATGACTTATATTGGCGGTTAAAGTCCCAGCTCTTTTTTAAAAAAAAGAATCAACAAGATTTTTTGTTTACCTAAGGATTTGGTTAAAAACTCCTTGAAGTTAGAACAGTATATTTTGTAGGGGTGGATTTAATCGATGTACTCGACCCTACTGAATTTCTCTATTCTATTTAAATTGGAACGCTATTTTTTACCATATTCTCATCAATATTGAGGATTTAATTATGGCTATGATGTTACAAAAATTAGTTAGGGGTCATGGATTGGGACTTGATTTACAACCTGGTGATGAACACTATCGAGCTTATGTTGGCCCCCCAAAAGATTATGATTTAGTTTCTGCAATGGTGTTTAATCTTCTCACCTGTATTGGCCTTCGACAGCATCACCGCCTGTTGGACATTGGTTGTGGGTCTCTTCGTTCAGGGCGGTTATTGATTCCCTACCTAAATCCAAGAAATTATTTTGGGGTAGAGCCTAATAAATGGCTGGTCGATGATGGTATCGCTAATGAAGTAGGAATGGATCTATTAAGGTTAAAGAAACCGACTTTTTTATTTGATGTAACAATGGAGGCCATAAAAACGCCATTGAAATTTGATTATGCAGTAGCGCAATCTATTTTCAGCCATTGTGGGAAGGATTTGATTAGACAATGGTTATCACAGGCGGCTTTTCATTTGAAGGATGATGGTGTTCTTCTTGCTACATTTTTGATTGATACAAGTGATTATGAAGGCGATGGCTGGGTTTATCCTGGGTGCGTCTACTACAAACCCGAAACAATGGCTGAATTGGCGGCTGAGTCGGATCTTGATTTTTGCATTATCAATTGGGGACACCCCAGGCAGACTTGGGCGTTATTTTCAAAGAAAGATTACGATAAGTCTTTGGTTGAAGGTGATCCCATATCTTGGAATCGATTCATCACAAAAACAATGAGTGAATAGACAAACGTAAGTCGGAATATGTGTTTAAGGAATCGATTAGTTCAGCGATTCCTTAATGAGGTTTTTCATAAGCAAGCCATCAATTGAAGCCTTGGAACTGCATTGGCATGGTGGTTTGCAGCGCTATGAACTTAATTTTTCATTTCACAAAAAGTAAGTGCGTAACATCAGTTAAAAAATAAATATAAGTAAAAAGTTGGGTTTCGAAAAGCATGTAACCCAACTTACTTTGTTATCGATTACAAACTACAACAACACCACATCATACTGTTCTTGGTTATATTGGCTTTCGGCGCGGAATTTTATTTGTACGCCTAAGAAGGTTTCCAATTCCGCCAGCATATCGGCTTCTTCATCCAGCAGCATTTCCACGACATTATTGGATGCCAAGACCAGCAAGGTTTGTACTTTATACAAACGCACTTCGCGGATAATTTCCCGGAAAATTTCTAAGCACATGCTTTCGGCAGTTTTTAAAACCCCGCGTCCACCGCAGGCGCTGCATGGTTCGCATAAGATATGTTCCAGACTTTCGCGGGTGCGTTTACGGGTCATTTCCACCAAGCCTAAGGCGGAAACTTCGGTGATTTTGGTTTTGGCGCGGTCTTTTTCCAGATTGCGTTCCAAAGCTTTCAGCACTTGTTTTTTATGCTCGTCGCTTTTCATATCGATAAAATCGATGATGATAATGCCGCCCAAATTCCGCAAGCGCAGTTGCCGGGCGATGGTTTGCGCGGCTTCCAGATTGGTTTTGAAAATAGTTTCTTCTAAGTTGCGCCCGCCGACATATCCACCCGTGTTAACGTCTACCGTGGTCATGGCTTCGGTTTGGTCAAACACCAAATGCCCGCCGGATTTCAGTTTTACTTTGCGCTCTAAAGCTTTTTTGATTTCATCTTCGACGCTGTAAATATCAAATACCGGGCATTCGCCTGTGTAATGCTCGATGACGGGGACGATTTCCGGCACGAACACTTCAGCAAATTCAATCAAGCGATGGTAAGTTTCGCGCGAATCCACCCGCACCCGTTCAATGCCTTCTTTGTATAAATCGCGCAGGGTACGCACGCTTAATGGCAAATCTTTATGGATGAATTGTTTGGCTTTGGCTGTGCTGATTTTATTAGCGATGGATTCCCAGAGCTTGAGTAAAAAGTGCATATCCGCCAGCAAAATGCTTTCTTCCACACATTCCGCTGCTGTGCGGGCAATAAAGCCGCCGCATTGGTGTTCTTGCCGGAAGGCGTCCAAGCAACTGCGTAACCGGGCGCGTTCTTCGTCGCATTCAATTCGCTGCGATACGCCCGTGTTGCTGCCATAGGGCATGAATACCTGAAACCGTGATGGGATGGAAATCTCGGTGGTGATGCGCGCGCCTTTGCTGCCTAGCGGGTCTTTTACCACTTGTACGACGATATGTTGGCCTTCGTGCAGATAATGCTCGATATTTTCAGAGCCTTTTTTCTCCAGATCGCGGGCGCATAAGTCGGACAAATGCAGGAATGCTGCCCGTGGCAGGCCAATATCGACAAATGCCGCTTGCATACCCGGCAACACCCGACAGACTTCACCTTTATAAATATTGCCGACTAGGCCGCGTTCGCGGGTGCGTTCGATAACCACTTCTTGTAATACACCGTTTTCGATAACGGCAACCCGCGTTTCTGGCGGGGTAACATTGATTAAAATTTCTTCACTCATGGAAATACGTTAATGCCTTGTGCCGAAAGTAATTGTGCGGTTTCAAATAACGGCAAGCCTATCACGCCGGAAACACTGCCGCTCAATGATTTTACAAAAACACTGGCTTTGCCTTGTAGCGCGTAGCTGCCCGCTTTGTCATGCGGCTCATCGGTTTGGCAATAAGCGTGTATTTCTTGCTCGCTCAATTCACGAAAACACACCTCGGTAATGCTGACTGCTTGCCCGTGTTGCTGTGCGCTGCGTAAGGAAATCGCCGTGTACACCTGATGGCTACGGCCTGACAATTGCCGCAACATGGCGGCGGCATGGTCGGCATTATCCGGTTTGCCGAGAATGACATCGCCCAGCACCACGCTGGTATCCGCCGCTAAAATCGGTAACGGGCTAGCTAATCGCGCCAAGCCTGCGGCAGATTTTTCCGCCGCCATGCGTTGCACATACGCCAAGGGATGTTCGTTGGCTAGCGGGGTTTCGTCAATATCCATGGCGTGTACAAGGCAGTCAATGCCGATTTGTGCCAGCAATTGTTTTCTGCGCGGCGAGGCGGAGGCAAGTATGAGTTGCGGTTGCATTAACGGTGATAGGGGTGATTGTTGTTTAAGCTCCAGGCGCGGTAAAGCTGTTCAGCGACAACAATACGCACTAAAGGATGCGGGAAAGTCAGTTTGGATAAGCTCCATGATTCATTAGCGCGTTGCCGGGCAGCTTCTGCTAAACCTTCCGGGCCGCCGACCAGCAACGCCACTGATTGCCCGCCTGCCAACCAACGCTGCATGGCTTGCGCCAATTCTGGTGTTGTCCACGGTTTCCCCGGGATGTCTAAGGTGACAATATGCGCTGAAGCCGGGATGGCGGCTATCATGCGTTCGCCTTCTTCTTTAATGGCGCGGGGAATATCGGCATTTTTACCACGATTGCCCGGGGCGATTTCTTTCAATACCAGTTCGCATTCGCGCGGCAGGCGTTTGGCGTATTCTTCATAGCCTTGCTGCACCCAGCTAGGCATACGGTTGCCGATGGAGATTAGGTTTAATTGCATGGTGGTTGTTGCCCTTTGGAAGGCATATTAAGCAGCTACTTCAACAAATGTGCTTTTTGATACGGGTTGGGGAATTGTTTGCCCTTCCGCTTGTAAGTCTTCCAGATGAAATGCAATTGCTTCTTGAATAAGCGCCATAACTTCTTGCTCTGTTTCAGCAACGGCGATGCAGCCGGGTAAATCAGGCACAAAAGCGCCATAACTTGATTCGCCTTTTTCAACTATGACCATATATTGCATGATTACTCCTTTAAGCTCGCTTGTTTCAAAATGCTGTGCAATGTGCCACGAGGTACGTCAACGCTGGGTTTGCCTGCAATAGTCACCGTACCTGATTTAATTGGGTGATGAAACTGGCGGTGGCTGCCGCGTTGGCGCACTAAAACCCAACCGTCATTTTCGATAAGATTCAATAGCTCAGATACTTTCATGTGGGGGATTTTACGCTAGTCCACGAACAATAGGTTGTATGAAGTTTAACGGAATGCGGGGCATCGGCGTCACGGCTAATTGCAGATGACATAAAGCCCATCAAACCAAGCGAGCTAATGATGGGCTTCCTGCCGTCAGCCCATCCTACTTTATGTTCGTGTTTTTTCGTGCCGTTCGTGGACAAAAAAATCATTTACCAGCCATTTTTAAAACAAACTATTCCACATTTCATCGACTTTTTTCACCACCTCTGGCGACATGGCGATCGGTTTGCCCCATTCGCGGTTGGTTTCGCCGGGCCATTTGTTGGTGGCATCAAAGCCGACTTTTGAACCCAAACCAGACACTGGTGAGGCAAAATCCAGATAATCAATCGGGGTGTTTTCTAAGATGGTTAAGTCCCGTGCCGGATCCATGCGCGTAGTCATTGCCCAGATGACATCTTGCCAATTGCGAGTATCAACATCGTCATCAACCACAATCACAAACTTGGTGTACATAAATTGGCGCAGGAATGACCATGTGCCGAACATTACCCGTTTGGCATGGCCTGGGTATTGTTTTTTAATGCTGATGACGGCCATGCGGTAAGAGCAGCCTTCCGGCGGCAGGTAAAAATCGACAATTTCCGGAAATTGTTTTTGCAAAATCGGCACGAACACTTCATTTAAAGCCACGCCTAAAATCGCCGGTTCATCGGGCGGGCGGCCTGTATAAGTGCTGTGGTAAATCGGCGCGCGCCGTTGGGTGATGCGTTCAATGGTGAAAACCGGAAACTCATCGACTTCGTTGTAATAGCCAGTGTGGTCGCCGAATGGGCCTTCGGGCGCGGTTTCGCCGGGATAAATAAAGCCTTCCAAGACAATTTCCGCGCTGGCGGGCACTTGCAAATCGCTAAGCAAGCATTTGGCGACTTCGGTTTTGCTGCCGCGTAATAATCCGGCAAAAGCGTATTCCGAAAGCGAATCCGGCACGGGTGTGACTGCACCTAAGATGGTTGCTGGGTCTGCGCCCAAAGCGACCGCTACTGGGAATGGTTTTCCTGGGTGTGCTGTTTGCCATTCTTTAAAATCTAATGCGCCACCGCGATGCGCCAACCAACGCATGATAACTTTGTTTTTACCGATGACTTGTTGGCGGTAAATGCCTAAGTTTTGCCGCTCTTTGTGCGGGCCTTTGGTAATCACTAAAGGCCAGGTGATTAACGGCCCGGCATCTTCAGGCCAACAGGTTTGGATGGGGTAATCGCTTAAGTCAATTTCATCGCCAATCCGCACCAACTCTTGGCAAGGCGGTTCTTTGATTAATTTGGGCGCCATATTCAATACTTGTTTGAATACGGGCAGTTTGTCGAACGCATCCTTCATGCCTTTTGGCGGTTCTGGTTCTTTTAAATAAGCCAGCAATTCGCCAATGCCGCGCAATTCTGAAACCGATTCCGCGCCCATGCCCATCGCCACCCGCCGTGGCGTGCCGAAGAGGTTGGCAAGCACCGGGATGTTTGAGCCGATGGGGTTTTCAAACAGTAACGCTGGCCCGCCTTGTTTAAGGACGCGGTCACAGATTTCGGTCATTTCCAAATAGGGGTTAACCGGAACGGTGATGCGTTTAAGCTCACCTTGTTTTTCCAGTTGGGTGATGAAGTCGCGGAGGTCTTTGTATTTCATTTTTAGATGGTTGGGTTAGGGTGGCGAAAGAAACCCTGGGTGGTTTTAAGATTTGATCGTTGCTTGGGCAGATCGCATTTCAAATATCGGGCTAATTTGGCATTAATGTAAATAATGGATTTTAAGCGCTTTGGTTACGCATTAACTTGTTGTATTTGTTTTACCATTTCAACTAATTCAAATGTTTCACCATTTGATAAGCGTTGTTTGAATCTTCCTTGTTCGGAAAAGCCACAATTTTTATAAAACGGTTCGCCTGAAAGAGTGGCTGTCAAATTCAAAACTTGAATGCCGCTTTGTAAGCATTTATTTTCGCATGTACCCAAAAGACGTTTAGCAACGCCTCTTCGCGCAAAATCGGGGTGTACGAAAAAGCCCCTTATTTCGGCTTGTTGTGTATCAGAAGCATCAATTGCCCAGCCACCACAACCGATGATGTTGTTTTCGTACTCGGCAACCAGAAAATTACCTGCGGCAATTAATTCTTCAATGCCGCTTATTAATTCCAATGCCGTTTCAATTGCTGAGTTTGTGTAGTATTGCAATTGAAGTATTCGGGCAGATTTAACTATGAGTATCTGGATTTCGGGAAAATTTTCCAGACTAGCTTCATAAATGCTTGGAGTCATAAGTTAAGCCAAGTAATCGCCATAACGGCTAATTTATAAAACCCCATTTTCTAATTCATCCAAATAGATGAATTCTGGGGCTTTTACGCCTGCTTGTTTTCTGATTTCAACCAGTTCTGGCGATTCAAAAAACTGTCTGGCATTGGCTAAAGATGACCATTGTGAAAAATGCACAATATTATTGGCATCATCATCGTATTTCAGCAGTTGGTAGCGTTGCTCACCAGCGGCTTTTCGGATGTTGGCGGCGTTATCGAAAATGCTTTTCCATGTTGGGTAGTCAGCGACTTCATGGATGATTAAAACGTATGGCATAGCGTTATAAGCTCAATAAGGAAAAGTCTTCGATGGCAACTTGCAGGAAACGGGTTGGTTGTTTTTCTGCATTGGCAATTGCTTGGTAATCCTGTTCTATGGTTTCTAAAACGGCGGCATCAAAATATTGCTCGCCGCAAAAGCTGCATTCTAGGCAAGGTACATGATCGATAATTAATAGTTGTTGGTTTTTTTGATAGATGTAGCGGGTGGTTTTGCTGATTAGATGTTTATGCCCACAAAATACACAGTTGTTACTCATAATTAGTTATTGATGCTACACAGATAATTTCTAATATGTGGAAATAAATAATAATGAATCGCTATCGCGATGTTTTTTTTAATCGGGTTCTCGCACCCGAAAGCGAGCTACTTTCTTTTGCGCCGCCAAAAGAAAGTAGCCAAAGAAAAGGCGGCCCGATTACCGCTTCTCCCTGCGCTCCTCGATTTTGTCGTGGGTCGGTAGAAGGGGCTTCCTGCCCCTCTACCGACGCGCGGCTTCCCTGCCGCGCCCCTTCGGGCTATTCCCGACAAAATCTGCGGTGCTCGGCGCGGTAAACGGGGCAAAACACGTTACTGCGTAACGTAAGTAATTTTTAAACTTTACTGCGAGAAGTTAATATTTTTTAACGGCTATTTACAACATCGCCTTAACGTCATTTATCTCCAAAGCAATTTCCCTACGCAAACGGAAATCGCGGCGGGAATGAGCGATGCTGTAGGGGATTTTTGGGTTTTTTTCGTATTTGACGGCGGTGCGGATGATGCCTATCCATTGGCGGTCGTTGTCTTCCATTTCTTTAAAGCGGTTGCGGATGCGTTCTAGCTCTTGATTGCAATAGGTGATAAAGCCTGCGGCATAAAATACGCTGTTTTTTAAGTAATCCTGCAAGGCCGCCAAATCTTCGTTGATTTCATCAACCACTTCATCAAAGGTAGCGGGTTCTGGGGCTTTTTCCGGCTCTTCCACGGTTTTTTTCAAGGCTTCGGTTGCCGTATTGACCAACTCTTGGGCGACGTTTTTGGGGCCGTTGGTGCGAGTGCTGGTACGGGCAGGGGCGGGTGCAGCGACGGCTTTTTGCTCATTCCATCGGCAATTTTGTAAATAATAGGTTAGGCCGCCTTCTTGTTTGGCGGGGTCTGGGCCTTGGTAAAAGGCTTCCAAAGTTTTGATTTCGGCGGCGCGTTCGCTGAGCAAGCGTTCCCGTGCTTGCAAGGGCTTGGCGATAAACGCTTCCACGGCGACGCGACCAAATCGCAAAAACAATACTTGGAAACCGTGGCGGATGCGCGCTTGTTCAATGCTTTCGTCAATATGCGAATGCAATAAAGTTTTGCGGATGTCGTCAGTATCCCAAAGCAGCTCTTCGGTTTTTTTAACAATCTGATCGATTAAGGCTTGCAGGGCTTGGGCAAGTTGGTCGGTCAATTCGTTTTCAAACTTTTTCTGGATTTCCCGGAACAGTTCTTCGCGGATTTTGTAATTGCCTTCGCGCGGGTCTGGCATTGATAGCGTGCCGCCTGCGGTATAAATGCGTTTGATTTCATCCGGTTGGGCGTTATTTAAGTTTGCCAGTAAGGCTTCGATTTTGTTGTCGTAAGCCAAACGCAAGGCTGCCAATTCTTGGTGTTCTGCACCGAGGGAGTCGGCTTCTTTGCGGCCTTGGATGCTTTCTGCGTACCAGACATCAAAGTCTTTTTTGATGCGTTGCCATTCGCGGCCCCACCATTGGTTGAAGTCTTTGCCTAATAGGTCGTCTTCTTCAAAATCGGTGTCGCTGATATTGCCGTAGGTGGGTTCCAGCTTCAGTAATATTTCGCTGGCAATTTGGCGCATGTTGTACACCAAGGCATCGCAGCGTTTTTGCAGTACCGCCGAGCGTTCGTTGTCGATGTAGTTGTTGACGGCTTCTTTCAGTATTGGCATACCATCAGTGATGCCGATTTTTTTCAGTTTGGCTTTGTCGTCGGCGCTTTTGGAGCGTCGTAAAGTGTCTTCCGACGGGATGCCGAATTCCACCAGATGCGAGCGCGCGCAAACCGGGATTAACCGCCGTTGCGGTACGTTGGGCCAGTAGGCTTGGTGTTTTTGGTAAGTGTCTTTGAAGTCTATCGGGTCGTCTAAGGCATCGGCTTGGGTCAGCACCACAAAAACTTTGTCGGCGACGCGCAAGGATGGGTCTTCGGCATCGACCACTAATAACATGTCTTTTTCTGGGCCAGTGATCGACGGCTGCTTCATTTCTTTGGCGTAAATGATGGCATCGCAGTTTCTTAGGCGGTCAATGGCTTGCTCGGCGTGCATCAAAATGCCGGAATTAAAGCCTGGCACGTCGTGGAAAATGATGTCGCGGTCGCTTCTAAGGCGCACGGTTTTCAGTTGGATGCGTTTGATTGCCAAGGATTGGGCGCGGTTTTTAAAGACCGCCGCTTGGATGTTGTCGTGAATTTCGCTGATGTCGATGAATGGCTGGTTAAAGCCGTTTTTTTGATGGGAGAATTCTAGGATGGCGGCAAGATTGAGTTCGGTATCGTCATAATCTTGCTGGATTTCTTTTTTTTCTTTGTCGCTTAGTAACTTACCGAAAATCGCCTGTTTACGTTGTTCTTGTAATTGGTGGATTTGTTCTTCGCTGTAATATTGGATGGACAGCAGTTGGTCGTGTTCGGTCTCTGCCGACCAAATTTCTACACTGGTAAAGGTGCAGCGTTCGCGCGCGGAGGGCAGGATTTCTTGGCCTAGCCAAGCATTTAGCAAGGCGCTTTTGCCAGCTTTTTCCAAGCCAATAACGGCGACTTCAAAGCGGTTGGCGCGTAGGCGTTCCAGTTGCCGTTTTAGCCGTGGGTATTCGCTGTTGAGTTTTTGCAGCAGATCCGGGCCTAAGTCTTGTTCGGTTTTGTTGCTTAAGGTAATGAGTTTGTCTGCCAACACCGAGGTTTTTTCTAATCGGGTCAGTTGCTGTTGACACGTTTCTAGCCAAGTCGTCATAAAAAGTCCAAGGGGTGGTGGGTTGTTAGGGTGATTGTGGCTTATTGTCCACGAAATACACGAAAGGACACGAAAAAAAGCGGTTTTTGATATTTTATGCGCTTTGTGGTGATAGGGTAAATCTGCATTGGCTATCGGTTATTGTTCCTATGCTCTGGCAAACAACCTTGGAGCGCGGGCATCTTGCCCGCAACTGGCGGGCAAGATGCCCGCGCTCCAAAAAGATTATTGTTCGTGCTTTTTCGTGCCTTTCGTGGACAAACAAAGATTACTAATCAAGCATTAATGCCATTATGCCGTAACAACGCGTCGATGGTCGGTTTGCGGCCACGGAATTGTACAAACAAATTCATGGCGTTTTGGCTGCCGCCTTTTTCTAGGATGTTGGTCAAAAACGCGTCGCCGGTGTCGCGGTCAAAAATGCCGCGTTCTTCAAACAAGGAAAAGGCATCGCTGGATAGCACTTCTGCCCATTTGTAACTGTAATAGCCCGCTGCGTAACCGCCTGCAAAAATATGCGAGAAGCTGTGGGCGAAGCGGTTGAAATGCGGCGGTTTGATGACGGCGATTTGGTTTCTGACTTGATCTAAAATCTCGTAAATCCGTCCGCCTTTGCTAGGGTCGTATTCGTGGTGGATTTTGAAATCAAACAGGCTGAATTCCAATTGCCTTAGCATAAACATACCTGCTTGGAAGTTTTTTGCCGCCAGCATTTTGGCAAACAAGTCTTCGGGTAGGGGTTCGCCCGTTTGGTAATGCCCGGACATCAGCACCAGCGCGTCTTGTTCCCAGCACCAGTTTTCCATAAATTGGCTAGGCAGTTCCACGGCATCCCATTCCACGCCGTTTATACCGGATACGCCCAAGTGATCGACTAAGGTCAGCATGTGGTGTAGGCCGTGTCCAAATTCATGGAATAGCGTGGTGACTTCGTCGTGGGTCAACAGGGCAGGGGTGTCGCCTGTTGGCGGGGTGAAGTTGCAGGTTAAGTAGGCGACGGGCAGTTGCACGTCGTTTTCGGTGCGTTTACGGCCTACGCAATCATCCATCCAAGCGCCGCCACGTTTTTTGGCGCGGGCGTATAGGTCTAAATAAAACTGGCCTCGGATGTTGCCGTTTTTGTCGTGGATTTGGAAAAATTGTACGTCGGGATGCCAGCTATCAAATTCGCTGATGGCTTCGATTTGTAAGCCATAAAGCCGTTCAACCACGGTGAATAAACCTGCTAATACGCGGTTGGCAGGGAAATAGGTTTTTACTTCTTCTTGGGAGAGTTGGTAAAAATGCTGGCGCATTTTTTCTGAGTAGTAGCTCATGTCCCAAGATTGCAAATCGCTGATGCCATGGTATTGCTCGGCGAATTCGCGCAGTTCTGCCAAGTCTTTTCTGCCTTGCCGCCAAGATTTGTCGGCTAAGTCTTCTAAAAAGCTAATGACATCTTCTGGTTTGTCGGCCATTTTTGCCGCTAAGGACAATTCCGCGTAGTTGTTAAAGCCAAGTAGCTGGGCTTTTTCATGGCGTAACGCTAAGGTTTGTTCCATGATGTCGGTGTTGTCCCAGCGTCCGGCATCGGGGCCTTGGTCGGAGGCGCGGGTGGCGAAGGCTTGGTAGTGTTCTTGGCGCAATTCGCGGTTGTCGGCGTAAGTCATGACAGCTGAGTAAGACGGGAATTGTAGGTTAATCAACCAGCCTTCTAGGCCTTCTTGCTCTGCCGCTTGTTTGGCTTGCGCTAGTGCTGAGGGTGGTAATCCGGTCAGTTCCAGTTCGTCGGTGATGTGTTTTTTCCACGCATTGGTGGCATCCATCAGGTTTTCTTCGTATTTGCTGGCAAGGTTGGACTGTTCTAAGCTGATGGCTTTGTAGCGCTGTTGTTTGTCTTCGTCTAAGCCTATGCCGGATAAGGTGAAATCACGCAGGGCATTGTTGATGATTTTTTGCTGGGCGGTGGCTAATGCGGAAAAGCTGTCGCTGGCGGCAATTTGTTGATAAGCCTTGTACAGGCCTTGGTTTTGTCCCATTTCAGTCGAGTATTCGCTGAGTTTTGGCAAGCAGGCGTTGTAGGCTTCACGCAATTCGTCACTATTGACAACGGAATTTAGGTGGCTTACGGGTGACCAAGCTTTGCTCAGTCGGTCTTCGGCATTGGCTATCGGTTCAACGAGGTTTTCCCAAGTGTATTCGCTGTTGGCTTGTAAGCAGCTTTCTACGACGCTACGGGCGTTTGCCAATAATTCATCAATGGCGGGTTCGACGTGTTCGGCGCGGATTTGGGGGAAAAGCGGTAATTTGGAATCAGCTAATAAAGGATTGTTCATAGTGTTTGGTGACAATGTTAGTTAAATTTTCAGTCTATCAGCATTCATCCAGCGTGCAATTAGCGGCTTTTGGGTGGACGATGGAAAAAAATGGCGGTTTTTGATAGGTGGTCATGCCAGCCGAAACGGTTTTTATCGAATACAATCCACAAATAGCCTATGCCGATAACAGCCCACGACAGTAGGGCGCAGACAAAGCGCAATGCCGCTTGTCGCCAAGTAATCGGTTGTTGGTCTAATGTGAGTACGCGGATTTTCCATGCACGCATGCCGAGGGTTTGTCCGCCATGTATCCAAAACCAGCCGTAAAATGCAAAGCTGACTGCGAGTAAGTACAGCAAATAAAAGGGATAAAAGACGTGGTCAGGCGTGAAGGCGACACCGTTATTAAAGGGTAATAATAAGGCGGTGGCAAAAAAAAGTACGGCGATTAGCAGGAAGGAGTCGTAGCAGATGGCTGCTAGGCGGCGCAAAAGGCCAGGTTTTTCTGAGATGATAAAACCTGGCTTTGCTGTATGGTGCGGAATTGGCCGGGACAATTAATTTTCGATATTTTTAAACAACGACAGCTTTTGCCCAAAGTACATACACATCGCCATCAACCCGCCAAGCATGGCTAGTGAAAACAAAAACGGCGGTCTGTGAAACAGAAGAATAAAAAAATCTGTGGCAAAAATGCTGGTTAAGAACGGATGGTCAACTAAGCCATTAAGAATCTTCTTGAACATATCAATCTCTTCAAGCACCCTAGATTTTAGGTGCGAGTATTTAAAAAAAATGGTTGCCTGATGTTTTATCTGTTTAAATGTGTAGCAAGGACTTGTAAAAATCAGAGTGACGATTCTACTATATTCAAAAGGGTAATGTAAAAGAAAAGAAAGTTCCCTGTGGGCTGGAATTTATTCAAATGATATGATGCGTAGAATTATAAAAATCGACCAAGGTGTGGCAATCATTTTAAGTTTTTTTAAAAAAATTATCCGTTCAGTTATCGCTGAGCCAGAACAGCCCGTTGCTGAAAAAGTACGGGTTTATAGCCGCGCTGAGCATAATATTTCGCGTTCAAAAATCAGTGAAAATGCCCTGAAAGTTTTGTATCGGCTGCAAAAAGAAGGCTTTGATGCCTACTTGGTCGGCGGTTGCGTGCGAGATTTGTTATTAGGCCGCGAACCCAAAGATTTCGATGTGGTCACCAATGCCGACCCTGAGCAAGTCAGAAGGGTGTTCCGTAATTGCCGGATTATCGGTCGACGGTTTCGCTTGGCGCATGTGCATTTTGGTCGGGAAGTGATAGAGGTCGCCACTTTCCGGGGTGCAGCGGATAACCAGCATGACAAGCAGATGCTGAATAAAGATGGTCGGTTGTTGCGTGATAATGTCTACGGCACGATTGAAGAAGATGTGTGGCGTCGGGACTTCACCGTTAATGCCTTGTATTACAACATTAAAGATTTTACCGTGGTCGATTACGTCCAAGGTATGCAAGACCATAAAGACGGTGTTTTGAAGTTGATTGGCGATCCCGAAACCCGTTTCCGCGAAGACCCTGTGCGAATGCTGCGAGCCGTTCGCTTTGCCGTTAAATTGGGTTTTAATCTGGATAATGATTGCCAACAGGCGATGGGCAAATTGGCGGGCTTGTTATCCAATATTCCTGCCGCACGTTTGTATGATGAAGTGCTTAAGCTGTTTTTATTTGGCTATGCTTTGCAGACTTATGAAACGCTACGGCATTATGGCTTGTTCCAAGTATTGTTTCCCGCCACGGAAAAAAGCTTGGAGCAGAGCGATGAAGGTTTTCCGCGAATGTTAATCAGCAAAGCTTTGCAAAATTCGGATATACGCATTGCTGATGGCAAATCCATTACCGCTTACTTTCTATTTGCGGCGTTGCTGTGGGAACCCGTGCAAATGCTCGCCCAGCAAAGTGTTGCTAATGGTATGCCTGAGTTTCTTGCCTATCAAGATGCCGCCAACGAAGTCATTTCTCGGCAAGTCAAAAGTACCGCCTTGCCTCGGCATATCAGTTTGGCGATACGCGAAGTTTGGAGTTTACAACCGAAATTTAACGCCCGTGTTGGCTCAAAACCCAGCCGCTTGATTACCCATCCACGTTTTCGTGCCGGATACGATTTTCTGTTGTTGCGTACCGAAACAGGTGGTGCAAACCCCGAATTGGCGCAGTGGTGGGATAAATATCAACACGCTGATGAAGGCGAGCAACGCCGTATGACCCAGCCACCGCGCAAATCCCAAGGCGGCAAATCCACCCGCAGAAGAACTTACCGCAAAAAAGCAGGCAGTGACAGCTCTGCCAGTACAGAAGTTTAATCCATGACTATTTCCAAATCCCCTGTTGTCACTGCCTATTTGGGCTTGGGCAGCAATCTTGCGTCACCTTTAGAGCAGTTGAAATCAGCCAGAGCAGCGATAGCAACTACCCTCGGCATTAAAGAACGGGCTTTTTCTAGTTTGTACCATAGCTTACCGATGGGGCCGCAAGACCAGCCTGATTATGTCAACGCGGTGATGGCGATTGACACCGAACTTTCTGTGTTAGATTTATTGCAGAGTTTGCAAGTTATCGAAAATGCCCACGGGCGTTGTCGGGCTGGTGAACGTTGGGGCGCGCGCACTTTAGACTTGGACATCTTGATGTATGGCGACCAACAAATCGATTTGCCGATGTTGACGGTGCCGCATCCTGGTATCGCCGAGCGCTCTTTCGTGCTTTATCCTTGGCATGAAATTGCCCCTGAACTTTCCATACCCGGCAAAGGCCAACTTGCTGATTTATTGGCTAATTGCTCATTGGCTGGATTAAAACGTCTGGATTAGTATGCCGAAAACAACTGACAAAGCCCTGACTATTAAAGATTTAATGGCGATGAAGCAGCGCGGTGAAAAAATCACTTGCCTGACCGCTTATGATGCCAGTTTTAGCGCTTTACTTGACCAAGTAGGCATTGATGTCATTCTGGTTGGTGATTCACTCGGCATGACCGTTCAAGGCCACGATAGCACCTTGCCTGTTACCTTGGCCGATATGGTGTATCACAGCCGTTGTGTTACCCAAACCAAAAAACGTGCCTTAGTAATCGCCGATTTGCCGTTTATGAGTTACACCAATCCCCAGCAAGCCGCCGAAAATGCAGCAAAACTGATGCAGCAAGGTGGCGTGCAAATGGTAAAACTGGAAGGTGCAAAAGTTGAAATTATCAGCTTTTTAGTTGCCAATGGCGTTCCGGTTTGTGGGCATTTAGGCTTACTGCCGCAGTTTATCAATCAACTTGGCAGTTATGCGGTACAAGGACGTGAGCCAGCCGCCGCGCAAAAAATTATCGACGACGCTCTAAAATTACAGCAAGCTGGTGCCAGTCTGTTGGTTTTAGAATGCGTACCAGCAAGCTTGGCAAAAACCATTAGCAGCCAGTTGGATATTCCGGTGATTGGCATTGGCGCAGGCGTTGATTGCGATGGGCAAGTGCTGGTTTTGCATGACATGCTCAATATTAGTGTCGGCAAAAAGCCCCGGTTTAGCAAAAATTTTATGGAAGATAATGGCGCGATTGACGCCGCTATAGCCGCCTATCATCAGGCTGTTAAGCAGCAAAGTTTTCCTACAGCTGAGCACAGTTTTTAAGCTATGGTGGTCGTAGATAACTTATCGGGTTTGCAACAGGCCCTCAAAACTTGGCGGCAATCATCGCAACGCATTGCTTTTGTCCCTACTATGGGCAATCTGCACGCGGGGCATTTGCAATTGGTTACTGAAGCCCGTCAATTGGCGGAGCGTGTGGTCGTCAGTATTTTTGTCAACCCTAGCCAGTTTGGTGTTGGCGAAGATTATGCCAGCTATCCGCGAACTGAACAGGATGATATTGACAAGCTCAAGGCTTTGGATGTCGATCTGGTGTTTATGCCAAGCGTAGCGGAGATGTATTTGCCGGATGCTAAAACCACGGTGTCGGTTAATGGTATTTCCGATAACTACTGCGGTGCTTTTAGGCCGGGACATTTTGCTGGCGTGGCGACCGTGGTTTGCAAATTATTTAACATGGTACAGCCCGATGTGGCGGTGTTTGGTTTAAAAGATTTCCAACAGCTAGCGGTAATCCGCACCATGGTGAAAGACTTAAACATGCCCGTGCTGATAGTTGGTGTCGATACAGTGCGTGAAGCCAGTGGCTTGGCAATGAGTTCTAGGAATGGTTATTTGTCGGACGGGCAAAAAGTCGTCGCCGCTAGTTTATACCAATCCTTATTGGCGGCGAAAACGGCGGTTTTAGCTGGGGTTGCTTATGAAGACGTTGAGCAGAAAAGCTTGCTGTTTTTACAACAGGCAGGTTTCCAACCGGATTATTTCAGTATTTGCCGCAGCCATGATTTGGCTAAAGCTACCGAAGCCGATAATGACTTGGTGTTGCTGGTCGCTGCAAAATTAGGCAGTACCCGATTGATAGATAATATTTGCTTTACCAAGTAAGTTTTTGGCAATATCCGATTAGAATATCGGTCGCGGTTGATGAAATAGCAAAATTAATAGATAATCAGCCGCTTTTTTTAACGTATTTACGGTGTTTAATTATGCAAGTTACGATGCTTAAAGCGAAATTACACAGGGCAACAGTGACCCGTTCTGAATTGGGTTATGAAGGTTCTTGTGCAATTGCTGGGGATATTCTTGACCTGTGCGGCATCAGGGAATACGAACAGATCCAGATTTACAACGTCAACAATGGCGCGCGCTTTACCACTTACGCCATTCGTGCAGAAGCGGGTACAGGGATATTTTCGGTGAATGGGGCAGCAGCGCGTTTGGCTTGCCCTGGCGATTTGATTATCGTTTGTGCTTATGTGCAATTGGATGAACAAGAATTACAGAATTATCAGCCTACCTTAGTGTATTTCGATGCCAACAACCAAGTGTTGCGCCAATCCAATGCTATTCCCGTGCAAGCAGCCTAGAACATGTTTTAAAAGCTACTGCGCGGCTCGGATTGCGGCGTTGCGAGGTGCTCGAAATCCTCATGTACATCCAGTACACTCCGGTTTCTCCGCTCCGTGCGCCTTGCAATCCAACCGCTCGCTACGCTTTTAAAAAATGTTCTTAAGAACTTGCTCTAAGCCACTTTTTCCCCAGCAAAATTCAATTCAATCCGTATACCCACAGGGTCATAGAAAAATAACTGTGTCATGCCCGGTGGGGTGCGGTATTCCATGCTGTAATCAACTTGGTGATTTGCCAAGCGTTCCAGCGCCGCTTTCAGTCCGGAACAGCTAAACGCCACATGGTTAAAATAACTGTTGATGCTGGTTGCGGGCTGATCCACCACTTCCGATAAATGGATAATGGCTTGTTCACCGCCATATAACCACGCACCGTTACGCTTAGAAACCGTGCGGAAGCCTTGGTGTAAACCTAGTACTTGCTCGTAGAATGCCGTCACCACTGGCAATTGCTCAGCGGTGACCACAATATTGATATGATTTATTCCTGCGACCTTCATGCTTGCTCGGTTAAAACTTCAGGTTCTGGATTGACCAGTTTTTTGATTTTTTCCAACGTTTCTTCAGCATGGCCTTCATGGTTTACCCCATAGTTGACGTCCGCCAAAATGCCGTCTTTATCAATGATAAAAGTCGAGCGCAAAATAGCCATGCTTTTTACGCCATTTTTCTCGCGTTCCCGCCATACGCCAAAGCTCTCGCAGAGTTGGCCTGTGGTATCGGCAAGCAATTGCACTTTTAAATCGTATTTGCTGATAAAAGCCGCATGGCTTTCGCAATTGTCTTTGCTGACACCAATAACTACCGCATCCAATTGCGCGAATTCATCTGCCAGACGGGTAAAGTCATTAGCTTCAATCGTACAGCCTGGGGTGTCATCTTTCGGGTAAAAATATAAAACAATGATTTTTTCGCCTGCATAATCTGCTAGGCTAACTAGCTGATTATTTTGGTTAAATGATCTGAACATTGGTGCATGTTGTTGTTTTTCTAACATCAGTGATTCCTCATAACGCAAACGTTTAAGTGAAACAGCATGATAGAGAGACACTTAAGGAAAGTCCAGCAGTTAAGGGCGAATTCTGAAGGCTATTTTGTTTGCGGGCAGTCGTCGCTAATCATTATTTAAGCAACCCAACCTACGGTACTAAAACATCAACTGCTGCCAAACACTTTCAACTTGGGTTTTTATCGCCATCACTTCCGCTTCCGCGATCAACGCCTTCATGCCTTGCAAGGCTTGTTTGTGGCCTAAATCGCGGTAACTGCAATAGGCGGTCTTTAATAGCGAGGCGGTGGTTGCGGGCAGTAATTGACAGTCAGCCAAACTAGCTAATAGGCGATTATTATCGGTATGGACGGTTAATTGCGGGTAGTCGGCGGCGTAGGCCAATACCAAAAATTGCACCATAAATTCAATGTCCGCAATGCCGCCGTTGCCTTGTTTTAAATCGAATAGTTCCGGTGTGGGTTTGAGCAATGCCGCGCGCATTTTCCCGCGCATTTCCCGCACCTCGGTTTTTAACGTCTCTAAGGCGCGTGGCAAAGATAAAATCCGCTGTCTAATGGCTTGAAAATCGGCTTGTAAACGCGGGTCGCCAGCGATAAAACGGCTGCGTACTAAGGCTTGATGCTCCCATGTCCATGCTTGTTGGCGTAAATAATTTTCATAATAATCAATGTGGTTTACTAACAGCCCAGAATCCCCGTTAGGCCGCAAACGCATATCCACCTCGTAACACACCCCGGATAACAATTGCGTATCCAATAAGTGCCGGACTTTTTGCCCTAGTCGTCCATAAAATTGGCTGCAAGCTATGGCTTTTGCGCCATTGGTTAACGCCTGTCCGTCTGGATAATTACAAATAAATACCAAGTCCAAATCAGAGCCGTAGCCCAATTCCAACCCGCCCAATTTACCAAATGCCAATACCGCAAAGCCGGACGCCGCTGCGGAGGCGTTTGGCGGCAAGCCATGTTTTGCCACTAATAGCTGCCACGCTTGCTGAACAGCTTGCTTAACAAGGCTTTCGGCGATGTAGCTTAAATAATCGCTGACTACCATCACGGGAATAACGTCGCTAATATCTGCCGTTGCAACTTTTAAGACCTGTTGTTGCTTAAATTGCCGCAGCGCATTCATTAATTGTTCTTCGTCAGATTGATCCTGTGCTGCCAATAGTTTGCTTAATTGCTTATCTAAATCAGCTGCTTGCAACGGTGTAAATAAGCTGCGCGGGTCGACCAGTTCATCAAATAAAATCGGGTGCTGTGCTAGATAATCACTGATCCAAGGGCTAGCGGCGGTTAAACGTAATAATTGCGCCAAAGCGTCCGGGTTTTCTGCCAATAATGATAAATACACGGTGCGGCCTGCGACCGCCTCAAAAATAGCTAATACCCGTTGTAGGCAGATGTCGGGATGGCTTTGACTTTTAAGGGCACGAAGTAATTGCGGCATCAGCCTATCGACCACTTCTGCGCCTTTGCTGCTGAGCCGCCGGATGGCTGGAGCGTGTTTAAATTGTTTTAAAGCGGCTAAGGCTTCAGCGCTAGCTTGGAAGCCGTGGTTATTTAGGGTGGTGAGTAGCTCGGCATCTTCGTTGCTGGCAAACCAAATGTTGGTGGCATCATCTGGTTGTTGTTGGTTTGTTAAGGTAAACACTTGCTCAAAAACACCATGCACTTGCGCCCTAACGGCTGCCAAGGCGGCGGCAAAACTTGCCCAATCGGGGTAATCCAAGGAATACGCCAAACTGGCTTTGGCTATCGGATTGGTTGGTAGGTCATGGGTTTGTTTGTCTTGATATTGTTGGATGTGATTTTCAACCCGGCGTAAAAAACCATAGCTGGTAATTAACGCTGCCGCATCGGTTTCTGATAACAAGCCAAGTTGACCCAGTTTTGTCAGAACCGCAGTAATGCTGCGAATTTGTAAGGATTTCTCAGTGCCGCCCCGTATCAATTGGAATGCTTGGCCTATAAATTCCACTTCGCGAATACCGCCTTTACCCAATTTGATATTGTCCAAACGGTCTTTGCGCTGTAATTCTTGGCTGATTTGGGCTTTTAAAGATCGCAATTCCGCAAACGCGCCGTAGTCCAGATAGCGGCGATAAACAAAGCGCTGCAACATCGCCATTAATGCTGCGCCAGCGGTAAAATCGCCTGCCACTTGCCGGGCTTTAATCATGGCGTAGCGTTCCCATTCGCGGGCTTGGGTTAGGTAATAATGCTCCATGCCGTCAAAGGTCATAATGATTGCGCCGCTATCGCCATAAGGCCGTAAGCGAATATCGGTACGGAACACAAAACCATCCACAGTGATTTCATCCAAAACTTTTACCAAGCTTTGGCACAGACGGGTAAAAAACTCCCCGTAACTGCTAGCTTTTCGGTCAGGTAATACGCCGTCTTCTGGGTAAGCAAAAATCAGGTCGATGTCGGAAGAAAAATTTAGCTCATACGCGCCCAATTTGCCCATGCCCAAAACCACCAATTGCTGCGGGCTGCCGTCAGCCAACAACGGCGTGCCACGTTTTAGGCAGGCTTGTTGGTATAAAAATGCCAAAGCAGCTTGGATGCAAGCGTCTGCTAACAGCGATAAATCCATCAGCGTTTCCGATAAATCCGCCCAGCCCGCCAAATCCCGCCAAGCAATCCTTAGCATTTCCCGTCGCCGAAATTGCCGTAGTTGCCGCATTAAATCGGCTTCATCTTGGGGCGATAGCTCCGCTAAACGCTGGTTGTAACAGTTGTTGCCGTAGATATTTGCCAAATCGCCGCTGGTGAATAAATCAACCAGCATGTCCGGCTGGCGGATGCTGTTTTCGGCAACAAATAAACTGGATGCCCATACCTTGCTGAGTGCCGTTTGGGTTACGCTGTCGGCATCAAAATCAAGCGAGTTGGCGTCAAGGCACTCATGCCATTGTTGTAACAAGCGCAGGGTGGGTTCGCGTAGTTCAATTGGCAGAAAAGCGACGTTGTCGGCGTTAACTGGGTTTGCTTGCATAATAGGGAGGGAGGTATGAGGGTGGGCGATTGTCTCAATAATGGCAAGATTATTGGTAACAAGGCAGTAAAAATAGTGTTGGCTATGAACTATAAATGACTGACAAGGCCTCGTATTATGCAATAATGGGCGGCTTGAAGTGTCCCTAATTAAGATAAAGCGAAAAGGTAAACGAGATGATAGAAATGATTGCCCTAGGAATGTTGTTTGTCGCCGTTATGGCGGGTGTTACTCCCATGATCCAAGAATACAACCTCAATAAACGTGCAGCGCAGTTGCCAGTTCCGCAAGATGCCACCTTAAGACGCCATTACATCACCGAATTACGCAACCAAAATGCCCGTTTGGCGGCGGCAGTAGAAAAACGTGTGGCTTTGGCTAGCTAAAATTATTGCCTAGTACGTCCACGACGACATTCCCAAGCTTAGCGCTTGGGAATGGGTAAAAACCTCAGAAAGCTAATCGGCTGTAATGTTTACGGCAGGATTATCGCAAAGTCCCAAAGCCTTTTATTGAAAATAAAACGGCAAATTTTCAATGTATAAATCCTCAAAACGCATTTTTTAGGCAATTGGTCGTTTTTACTGGAATAACCTAGCGGTATTAAACGCATACCAGCCTTCATGGTTTATTCGGGTTTCAATACAATCTTGCTTATTTTTTCACGATCAAAATGGTGTCGCGATAAAAGCAAATGGCATCAATTTTTGCAGCTAAAGCCATTTGCATTGGTGTTGGTTTGATTGTTTGGTAACTGTGATGGGGTTTTTTGCCACCACACACTAAATAAGACAAGCGGTTGAAGTAAGTAAAGGCATCTTCATAGCAGTTGCCGTACCAACGTTGTTCACTTAACGGTTGATAACTGGTGTTGATATCTTCCATAACGAATAAGCCGCCCGGCAATACGGTTTGGAACAACACTTCAAAAGCAAGTATCTGATGTGACCATGCGTGGCTAGCGTCATCAATAAGAATCTGGTTTCTTGGGTGCTTCTTTGCTATGGCATATAAGAAGTCTATCGATTCCAAATTGCCAATTTCTACTTTAATGCGGTCTGTTTCTACCGATTTGGCATCCGGGCGGACATCTACGCCCACTATGCTGGCGTTCGGAAAGTAATCACACCAGGTCAATAGTGATTTGCCTTTGTTTTCCTCAGGGCCGACACCAAGCTCAAGCAGGTTAAAAACATCATCTTTGAATTTTGAAAAATAAAACTCGTAAAAACGCATGTAGTCATGGGCAGTGCTTGATTTATCTGTACCATGGGATAAAGACAATTCGTCAAGAAGTCCGCGCTTGAAATAACTCATATTTTGCTCACTGATGTTGTAAAAAATGGAAGGTAATTGTTTGTGCAAGTAGCGCCTGCTTTGCAATTTTTAAGCAAAGGCAATTTAAATTTTGATAATCGCATGATTATGAAGGCAATGGTAGACAAAGTGGGGTAAGCGGAATTACCAGCTATCCTTACCAAGTTTGCGGTTAAATTCCACTTTGGTAGAGATACGTATTGCTACGTTACTTGGCACTAGCTTTTTTAAAGCCAAGCAAATTTCATTCCGATATTTTTTCGGATAGTCACAGCACAGATAGGCGCGGCCTTCACCAGACTTTGTGATACCCGAGCCGAATTCATTTAACCAGTGGCCTTTTTTATGGGCATCGGCAGTAAACATCACGATTAATTGATTGCGAAGCAAGCTGTTATCGTCGGCGTGGCTTTCGGTTATCTGTAGCTTTTCCGTTAGGATAAGTTCGGACAGAGAACCCCACGCATTATACTTTGCCGCGCTGCCGAAATAAGGCGTCACGCTGATGCCAGTCGGGTTAGCGACCATGATTTGTGCACCACCGTTAGCTAGGATTTGTTGTGTATGCCGAGGTAGGGCTGCTAGCATGGCGACCCCAGCCAATGAAAACATACCACAAAAAATTATCAAGAAGACAGGCGGCGCTTTTGAAGCACCTAGGTAATAGAAGACAGCAGCGATGGAAACACAAACTATAGCCACTGCCAGTTGCGTAAAAATAGCACCCCATTTTTCCCGATAAATGATAATCGAGTCATCTGAAAATTTTACCCGGAGCTGCATAGCTTAGAATTATTTTTGAAAAATATTTTATAAAACAATATGTTAATGTGTAATTCTAACAAATGCAATTATGCCGAAAGTCGCATTGCAGGTTTAGCAGGTATCGTGGTTACTAATGAGACTACTTTATCAACTTCTGGTTTGATTGTTGATTTGTTCGCCACATCTAAGAAGACATTGTTTAGCGTAAATGGCTCATAGAGGCTGTAGCCATAAGCCTTCATGTTGGTATCAAATTGATCGCATATTTCAGCGTTGTTGTTAGAAAAGAAGGAATCCCTTTCGACGGTATTCCAAAGAGAAAAATATTTCTTATTACAATCGGTTACATCAATGTTGAAGTTGTAGTTATCAAGCCCAGCCCATGAGAGTAATTTTTCAATTTCTTCTATAGGATTTAGGACAAGCTCTTCATATCGGATTATATAGAGCTTGTTTAAGAAGGGCATATCATTAAAGAAGCGTTTGTAGCAAACTAAGGAATGTTTTAATAGGCTTGACATGTTCGCCTTACGCCATTTTTGAGTGGCAATGCCTACGGCAATTGGATGCCTAATGATTACGATAAAGGCGCATTCAGGAAATAAATACTGAAGAAATCGTGTTCGTAACAAATTCGGGGGTGATTTCTCGATGAGTATGTTTTTTGATAAATCCCAATACCTCCCCCATTCAAGGAATAGTTTATTGGCGTTTTCCTGGGTTGCCAGCAGATGATTTTCATCCATATGCGCGTTTGGATTGAATCCAAAATGCCCTGGGCCACCAAGCATTTTTGCGGAAGGGAATAGGCTTTGTAAATGCTGGCCTTCATCTTTGGGCACACCTGTATTTGAGAATCCACTTATAGCTGGGTGGCCTTTAATAATTTCATGGATAAGTGACGTTCCGCTTCTATGCAGGCCACCTATGAAAATATGCTGTTTTTTCATAAAGCCTCGCCAAAATCAGATTGGCATGGGTTTTTAGGTAAATAAAAGTTAGGTAGATTGGTCTTATGGCATTGTTTTTGATAGCTATCTTGCTGGGTTTGATGTTAGCACAGAGTTGCTGTGTTAGTTATTTTTTTGATAAGCGAATTGTTATTTTTGCGGATTTTCGGGCAGTATGTTCAGAAGGTTTTTCGGAAAAAGCCTGCTCGAAAAAACCTCGGTAGAGATAAAGGTTGAGCGGAATTAACGGAATGAACTTCACCGTGCCGTCAGCGATGGATATTTAGGTATTGGGGATTATTCTTTGTGATTTAAAACGCTATGGACATGTTGGAGGGTCGTTGCGTGCTTTCGAGATGCTGCTGCTTATTCGGTGTCCAGCTAGCACCAGTCGGCTAGCTCTAATATCTGGGAATAGTTAAGGAATCGCTGAACAAAGCCTTCGATAAGCTCAGGACGAACGGTAACTAATTGATTCCGTTCGTGCTGAGCTGGTCGAAGCATGATCGGAATCGATTAGTTCAGCGCTTCCTTAAGTTTCCGGATTTTGTAGGGTATGTTGTGCATGGCCCTACAAAGAATCGAAAATTTGATCGTGTTAAGTTGTTTTAACCGCACTTACTATCGCCACAATTCAAACAAGTCATACAGCCGTCCATCAACACGACCGCTTTAGTTTGGCATTTGCTGCATAACAAGGCTTGTGCGGGGAATGCGCCTTCGTCATCTAAATTGGTGCTGTCGGCATAGATGGCATCAAATTCTTGGCGTTTAGCGGCTAAGAAGTTTTTGTGGTCTACGCTGAGTTCTGAATCTTGCAACATGCCGATGCTTTTTAAGTGCGATTCAATCGCGCAGCCGATTTCTGCCACTAATGACGGCATAAATACCCCGCCTTTTTTGAAATAACCGCCTTTCGGGTCGAATACCGCTTTTAATTCATCCACTAAAAAGCAGGTGTCGCCGCCTTTACGGAACACGGCGGAAATAACCCGCGTCAACGCCAATACCCATTGGAAATGTTCCATATTTTTGGAGTTGATGAACACTTCATAAGGACGGCGTTCTTCATGCTCGGTGCCTTGGTTCAGAATCATGTCGTTGATGGTGATATATAAAGCATGTTCCGATTGCGGGGTTTTGATTTTATAAGTTGAACCGTACAAGATTTCCGGGCGTGTCACGTTTTCGTGCATGCTTTCCAAATTGTTGGTTTTCGCTTCGAGTTCGGCTTTATTGGCGGCGGCTTTGTCGTCTTCAGACAGCACTTTGTAACTGGTGATTTTATTGGCTATTTTGTAGGTCATAAGGTTTTCAGAGAGATAAAGGGGTTAAGAATGCACTTTGGTTTTACCAAAAATGGCTAGCCGGGGAGGTGTGGCTAGTTTTTCGGTATTAGCATCAAGTACGTTTGGACAGTGTAGTGTTTGTCGGCAAATAAGTTAAGTGCTTTTCGGCATAAACCTTTACATGCGGGGCATCAGCGGTAAATTAGCTAATCAACAGCAAAATAATAATAAAGAGAGAGGCTAAAAATGAAATTAACTAACGCGTTGCTGCTTTTGGTAGTTATGGCGATGAGCAATACCGTTTGGGCTTATGGGAGCAGTAGCAGCAGTAAAAAAGCCTGCGCCAAGCCGAAGTTTTCTGAATTTACCCCTGCCAATAATGCCCAGATTGCGGTTGGCGGACATTTTTCCTTTGTCGCTTCGGCAAATACCAATCCAGATAGCCTAGAGGTTACTGTTAAAGGTTCGCCCGTGGCTGTGACCGTGACGCCAAAAAATAGTGGCTTTGCCGTTAGTGGTAGTTTGCCCGCTTCAATAACTGCCGATTTTGTAAGGATCAACATCAGCGCCGATGGCCATAACGACTGCAAGGGCAGCGATGGTTGGTTGCTGAAAGTGGATTGAGTGTTTGTCCACGAACGGCACGAAAAGACACGAAAAATAGAGTGTCGGTTTTTTGCTTGGATTTTGTGAAACTGATGATTGATTGTTTTGAGCCAAATCCAAATCGGATAAGTTCGTGTCTTTTCGTGCCGTTCGTGGACAAAAAAACTAACAACGGCAACCATCAACTAGGCGTCGCCACCCATCACCATCGCACCATATTCTTCTGGGGTAATAGTGCCGCCCAAGGTTTCGGCGGTATTTTGGTCACGTTTTGGCAAAACATCTTGCAAGGCGTCGATGCGTTTCCATTGTGGTAACGGCGTGGCTTTATCGCATTGTGGCGCGTATTTTGAGGTTTGTAGGCGCTGATAGCGATGGATGTAACGCGGGCAGTTGACAAAGACTTCGCTAATGGTCACCCGCACCAACAATTCTGCGCCGAAAAAATCGGCAAGCAGCGGATCGTTGTCACTTACTGTGGCTTCGCCATGCACGCGTAGGCGGTGCGGGGTTTCAAAATCAATAAACAACAGGCCGACTTTATTGTTATTGGTGATGTTGCCCATCGACAAAAACATGCCATTGCCATCATAACTGGGGAAGACAATGGTTTTGCTGTCTAGCACTTTTACGAAGCCGACGGTGCCGCCTTTGTAAGAACAGCTTGGAAAGCCGCGATGGTCAATGGTGGTCAAAAGGAACAAATCGCGGCTTTCGATAAAGCCTTTATGTTGGTCGTCCATTTCCTCGGCAACGATTATTTGCTCGATGCGTTCCGCCATGTTGCGGGTATCAAATTGGTTTTGCAAGGCAAAATGCTGGTCGCCGTATAAATTGCTCATTCGTTATCCCCTGGTATGTGCCATCAATTATTTGATGGTGATTGTCGACAAACTGGTCAACGCAGTGCTGGAAAACTCATTAAACGCTTCGCCTTGGTGTTCAATAAATAACGCGGCTATGCCGGCTTTGTTGGCGGCAGCTAATCCCGCTTCCCGTCCTAGGCACATTAATGCGGTAGACCAGGCATCGGCTTTGGTCGGGTCATCATCAATCACAGTCACAGAAACGGTATTGTGGGTTACTGGTACGCCAACTGTGGCATCCAAAATATGGCTGTAGCGTTTGCCATCAACATCAAAATAATGCCGATACGAGCCGGAAGTCATGATGGCAATCGGCTCGCTGCGGTTGATGGTGACCACTTTCTGCATGGTGCGTTGTTCGGAAACGGGTTTTTCTAAGGCGACGCGCCACGGTTCGCCGTCTGGTTTTTTGCCACGGGTTTGCAGTTCGCCGCCAATTTCTACTAAATAATCGTTGATGCCTTGTTGTTCTAATAAGCTGGCAATGCGTTTTACGCTATAGCCTTGGGCGATTGAGGAAACATCTACCGTTAAATTGGGATTGAGTTTGCGTAAATGCTCGGCATCGGTAATTTCCAATTGCTTAAAACCAACTTGTTGCAGCGTGGCTTTCAGGGTGGCGGCGTCTGGTGGCGTCAGTTTATCGCCCTTAAAGCCCCATAATTTAAATAACGGGTTGATGGTTAAATCATAACAACCGTTGCTGGCTTCACTAACTACCCGCGCTTGAATAATCAGCTCCACGATTTCACCAGAAACTGCTTGGGGATCGGTGCTTTTTACAGCATTAAATTGTTCAATAAGGGAATCAGGGCGATAGTTTGACAGCACTTTATCCAGTCTGGCGAATTCGTCATCCGTGCTTTTTTTGATGGCTGCGGCATCGGTGTTTTGTCCTGTCCAGTAACTGATATGGTAAGTAGTGCCTTGAGCTGCGCCAGAAAATTTTTGCACTTCTGCGGGTGGTTGTTGGCAAGCGGTTAAAAATAAGGTGGCGGAGAAGGCCAATAGGGTAACAATTTTCATGTTTGCAAAGATAAGTGAAAGTTAGTAATCGTTGGGTAAGCGGGCGGCAAGTTCATCCCAAGTTATCGGTAAATCAGCCAACACACTGATGGGGGTAATGCCTTGCAGTTCATACAATTCGGGTTTGCCGTATTCGTGGTTTTCTAGTCGGTAGATGGTCAGTACTTTATCGACTGGATGCACCAGCCAATATTCTTTAACGCCGTGGCATTCGTAAAGTTGGCGTTTTTTGATTTGGTCGTGGCTGGCGGTAGATGGCGACAGCACTTCTAAAATCCAATCCGGCGCACCGCGTACGCCACGTCGGTCAAGTTTGCTGGCATCGCAGACCACCAAAACATCCGGTTGCACCACGGTATCAATTCGCTCATCGGCTTCATCTGCTTTCGGTAGACGCACGTCCACAGGCGCAATAAAGGCGCGGCAGGGTTTGCCGATTAAAGCGTTGGCGATTTGGCGGTAGATTTCTCCGGCAATATCCTGATGCGGCAAATCCGGCGCGGGCGACATGAAATAGGCTTCGCCGTCGATGAGTTCGTAGCGGGAATCGTCCGACCAGCTAAGGTAATCGCCGTAGCAGTAGTAATCTGCATTTTTAAGTGCTAAGTCCATAATGTTTATTTTGTGTAAGGTTTAATAGCAGCCGTTATATCAGTTTATTTTGTCCACGAACCACACGAAAAGACACGAAAGCAAAATCCAACTTGATGTTGTTTTTCTAAATATGGAGTCAAAAAACCTGTTTTTTGACTCCATATTAAGGGAAGTGCTGAACTAAACGATTCCGATCATGCTTCGACAAGCTCAGCACGAACGGAATCAATTAGTTACCGTTCGGCCTGAGCTTGTCGAAGGCTGATTCCTTAGCAAGCACTTAATCTTTTGCCAGCATCAAATTTAGATGGTTAAGGCTGCTAGTCCTTTGGGCTGGTGCTTGTTGCAGGACGATTTATTCATCATTACTTGCAGTAATTTTCGTGCCTTTTCGTGTGGTTCGTGGACGAATGCGTAATATCCGTTAATAGCCGTTGGGTAAGCGGGCGGCAAGTTCATCCCAAGCTATCGGCAAATCAGCCAACACGCTGATGGGGGTAATGCCTTGCAGTTCGTACAATTCCGGTTTGCCGTATTCGTGGTTTTCTAGTCGGTAGATGGTCAGCACTTTATCGACTGGATGCACCAGCCAATATTCCTTAACACCGTGGCGTTCGTATAGTTGGCGTTTTTTGATTTGGTCGTGGCTGGCGGTAGACGGCGACAGCACTTCCAAAATCCAGTCTGGCGCACCGCGCACACCGCGTCGGTCAAGTTTGCTGGCATCGCAGACCACCAACACATCCGGTTGCACTACGGTATCAATACGCTCATCGGCTTCGTCCGCTTTCGGTAGACGTACATCGACAGGCGCAATAAAGGCGCGGCAGGGTTTGTCTTTTAAGCCTTGGCGGAGTTGGAAATAAATTTCCCCAGCAATATCTTGATGCGGTAAATCCGGCGCGGGCGACATGAAATAGGCTTCGCCGTCGATCAGTTCATAGCGGGCATCGTCCGACCAGCTAAGGTAATCGCCATAGCAGTAGTAATCTGAGTTTTTAAGCGCCAAGCCCATATGTTTACCTAAAAAATATAGTTGCCCAAAACAGCCGATTATTTTCGCCTTTCGCCAAAATTATAACGCGCTGCCTTCCATCACTTCAGTAAAAACCAGCTCGCCAAACCTAAGACAATAAAAAAGCCCATCGAATCGGTGATGGAAGTCAGGATAACGCTGGTGCCAACGGCGGGGTCTTTGCCAAATTTATGGCGTAGCAAGGGGATGCTGATGCCGACCATGACCGCGACCAATAAATTAATGAACATGGCAATCGCCATCACACAAGCGATGGCGGTGTCGCGGTATAACAAAAATCCCAGTAAACCCATAATCAGGCCAATCAAGGTGCCGTTTAGCAATGCTAGGGTCAATTCCTTTTTTATCAGGCGGTAGACATTGGCGGAAGTGATTTGCCCTAAGGCTAAGGAGCGGATAATCAACATGCTGGTTTGGTTGCCGGAGTTGCCGCCCATTGCCGCGACGATCGGCATTAACGAAGCCAAGGCGACCAGTTGCAAAATCACGTCTTCAAACAGGCTGATGATGCGCGTGGAGGCAAAGGCGGTGGCGATGTTTATCAACAGCCAGCCCCAGCGGTTGCTGGCGCTTTTCCAGACGCTGGAGAACAAATCTTCATCTTCAACCACGCCCGCTTGGCTGAGCATGTCGTCATCGCTTTTTTCGCGGATAAAATCCAAGATGCTGTCCACACATAAACGCCCTTGTAACTCTTGTTGCTCGTTAACCACAGGCGCGGAAATCAGGTTGTAACGCTCAAAAGCGCGGGCGGCATCGGCGGTGTCTTGGTCGGTTTGGAAGAGCACAAAATCGGTGACCATCACGTCGGCGACTTGTTGCATAGGCGGGTGGGTCAGCAGCCGTTGCAAGGGCAGAATGCCTTTGACCCGATTGTGTTGGTCAACGACAAACAGTTTGTCGGTATGGCTGGGCAATTTGCCGAGTTTGCGGATGTAAGAGGAGATGGCTTTTAGGTTGAGGTCGTCGCGGATGGTAATCATGCCGAAATCCATCAACGCACCGACTTGGTTGTCCTGATACGCCAAGATGCTGTTTAAATGGCTGCGTTCGCTGCTGTTTAATGAGCGCAGAATTTTTAACATCGCCCGCTTTGGCAGGTCGGCAGCCAAGTCGGCAAGTTCGTCAGTATCCAAAGTGCCTGCGACGCTGGCTAATTCTTCCGGTGCCATGCCGGAAATAAGGGTATGCCGTACCGCGTCAGAAACTTCCAGCAACACCTGCCCGTCGTGTTCGGTTTTGATGGCTTCCCAGGCGATTTTTCGTTGGCCTAAAGGCAGCGATTCTAGGATGTAGGCAATATCTGCCGGATGTAATAAGTTGAATTTTTCTTGTAGCCGCGCTTGCTGCTCTTTATGCAACAAGGTTTCCACCAAGTCATGGTGGGTGGCAGGCCCTCGCTCTACCAATTGCTTTTCCAGTTGCTGTTTTTCAAGCAAAGTGATGACTTCTTGCAATTGCTGTTGCAAAAACTGGGTGGTATCGAGTTTGTCAGTGTTTGCCATAGTAGACCTTAATGTTGAAGCACTGATGAGGGGGTAAAAGCTTGTTTGTCCACGAACGGCACGAAAAGGCACGAAAAAGTCGATAGTCAGTATCGTCCTATCGTACCCACGCTCTGCGTCACTGCCATTAAGTTAAGGATTTATACCTTTAATTTCAAAAAGATAACAATGTCGTAGGGCGTATTAGCGATAGCGTAATACGCCGGATGCTTGAAATCCAACATGCGGTGCAATACGGCTATCGCCTATTGCACCCTACAACAGGTGTTTTACGGATTTTTTAACAATTTGATTTTAAAATTAATTTCATTAACTTAATGGCAGTCATAGGATGTGCTGTACCCAAAGGGCATAAAAGGAACGAAGCGCATCTGTCGAGTTTTTACGCGATTGATGCGCCTCCTGTCGTCGGCACATCCTATATTATCCTATTGAAAAACAATAATAATTCCTTAACTTAATGGCAGTGACGCAGAGCGTGGGAACGATCGTCAAGCTACATATCGGCTACCCATTACTGCTTTGAGTTCCAAGCCATTTGTTTTTCGTGTCTTTTCGTGCCGTTCGTGGACAAGAAAAACAGCAACTCAAACCTGCAATCGCGCTGCCACTTCTTCCCATAACGCTTGATAGGCGAGGGTGGATGGGCTTTTTTTGGTGAAAGCGGCTAAGGGCATACGCTCCAAACCCATGCGTTCAATATCGCTGGCATAAGGGATAACTGTGCTTAACATGTCCGCATGTCTGTCCCTGAGCTGCTGCATGGTGTCGGTGTGCATTTTTTTGCGGCGATCAACCATAGAAAAAAATGGCAGTAGCGGCAAGCCTTCCAGGCCGTTTTCGGCAATAAATTTTTTTAATTGTTCGAGTGTCCGCAAAGACAGTGTGGTCGGGATGATAGGGGAAACGATGGCATCAGCGGCGACAAAAACGGCTTCGGACAGTAACGAGATATTCGGCGGGCAATCCAAAATGACAAAATCGTAATCATCTTCTAAGGATTTCAGGCGCTTTTTTAATTGTTGGGTAGGCTTTTTTTTGTCATCCAAGACTAAATCAAAATGCCGGAAAGAAAAGTCAGCGGGCAATAAGTCCAAATTGTCAAAATCTGTGCCTTTGATGACATCATCCAGCTCGCGCTTGCCCGCGATCAGATTTTTGCCGCCGCCTTTTACTTTGGGTTTAATGCGGAAATAAAAGCTGCTGGCACCTTGTGGATCAAGATCCCAAACCAAGGTTTTAAAGCCGTTGCGGGCGGCAAGGTAGGCCAGATTGACCGCGCCTGCGGTTTTGCCGACACCACCTTTAATGCTATATAAAGCCAATACTTTCATTACGGGTTCCTGTGGGTTCGGGGCTGGCGATTGGGCGTTTGGCAAGCAATCTTCATGATGAAGACCTTTCAGGATTTAAAAACCTGAAAGGTCTGGCGTTTTCTTGATACCAAGCAGAAAGCTTTTTAGCTAAACGCCTCGGCAGATTGCAGTAACCGTTACATCAGTGGCAATAATTGACCTAATAATTTGCCGTTGGTTGCTAAGATTTGCTTAGGAAAAATCCCGGCATTGCCTTTAAAGTCGGTGACTGTGCCGCCCGCTTCTAAGGCGATTAATGCACCTGCGGCAACATCGTACAAATTCAGTTCTTGTTCCCAGAAAGCATCCACTTGCCCATCGGCAACCAAACATAAATCCATCGCGGCTGAACCTAAGCGCCGTTGTCCGGCGGTTTTTTGGGCGATACGGCAGAAGCGTTCCAGATTGTTTTCCGTTAAGTAGGAACGCAAACAGGCAAAACCAGTGGCTATCATGCTGTTATCCAAGTTGGTTTCTGGCGATACGCTGATAGCTTTGCCATTTTTGAATGCGCCTTGGCCTTTTTCTGCACAGTAAAAATCGTCTAGCGCTGGCGCGTACACCGCGCCCATCGTCAGTTCACCGCCGATTTCTAAGGCGACGCTGATCGACCAAAAATATTGGCCTTTGGAAAATGAATGTGTGCCGTCAATCGGGTCAACAATCCAGCGGTCTGCTTGATTGGCAGATTGCCCGCTTTCTTCGCCCCAAAAGCCGTATTCAGGGCAATGTTGCAGCAATTGCGCTTGTAAAAAAGCTTCTACTTCAACGTCGGCAGCCGTAACGTAATCGCGTGGGCTTTTTTTGTTGATAGCCAATTGGTGCAAATCATTAAAATGCGTTAAGGCTATCTTGCCAGCTTGGCGAACGATTTCTTCAAGGACGGCGAGCGAAATAGACATTAGGAATCCTTAGCTAAGTAAAAACCGTGATTATACTACATCAGCCACTGCCAAAACTTTTGATAAGTCTGTTTAAGAAAAGAATTTAGCGGCATTAATCAAGGTCTTGTATATGCCCCACGCCAAGGGGATGGCGACTATCGACCAAGCTAGCAGTAACCAAATGGGATGGGTGTTGCTGGTTGCTGTGCTTGGCTTTGCGGCGGTTGTGGCAATTGGCAATTCTGGGCTTGCCTGCGGGGATTCACTATCATCAATAAACCATTTGCTGGCGACGGGTTTGATTAACAGGTTGCAGGCTAAGCCGATCAGCAACATGCCAGCTAATACCATCATGGTTTGGTTGTAGGCTTGTTCGCGCGGGATGCCAATGCTCAGTTGGTATTCGCGCATGTAGTTGACGATCACTGGCCCTAAGATGCCAGCGGTTGCCCAAGCGGTCAGTAAGCGACCGTGTATTGCTCCGACCATACGGGTGCCGAATAAATCCGCTAAGTACGCGGGGATGGTGGCAAAACCGCCGCCATACATGCTTAAGATGATGCAGAAGGCGCAGACGAATAGTAGTTTGTCGCCCGCTTGGGCGCTGCCAGGAACGCTAATGAACAGCCCGCAACCTAACACAAAGAAGGTGATAAAAGTGAGTTTGCGGCCTAATTTGTCGGACATGCTCGCCCAAAAAAATCGCCCGCCGATATTAAATAGGCTGAGTAAAGCGGTAAATCCGGCGGCGACAGCGGCAATGGCGGCTAGTTGGGGTTTGTCTAACTCGTTGTAGGTTTTATCAAGGCCAATCAATTTGCCGCCGAAAACTTCCTGCAACATCGGTGACGACATGCCGATAACGCCAATGCCTGCGCTGACGTTCATGCACAATACCCCCCACAATAGCCAGAATTGCTTGATTTTAAAGACATCTTTTACATCGACATGGTGTTGGGTAATCATGCTGTTTTTGGCGATAACTTTGGGCGTCCAGCCTTTGGGTTGCCAGTCTTCATCGGGAATGCGGTAACTTAACGCGCCAGTCAACATAAACACCAGATAAATCAAGGCCATTACCACAAAAGTCGGCATAACCCCGACATCGGTTGCGCTAGCAAATTGCTTCATCAACAGTGTTGCCAATGGTGAGCCGATCATCGCCCCGCCGCCAAATCCCATAATTGCCATGCCCGTTGCCATGCCGCGACGGTCAGGAAACCATTTGATTAAGGTTGAAACGGGGGAAATATAACCCAGGCCTAAACCGATGCCGCCAATAACGCCAGAACCCAATAACATCATCCAAAATTGGTGCAAGTAAATACCGAGCGCCGAAAACAACATGCCGCCACACCAGCAACAGGTGCTGACCACAGCGGCTTTGCGTGGCCCGACTTTTTCTAGCCATCCACCCCAAAGCGCGGCGGATGAGCCTAAGAACACAAAAAATAAAGTGTACATCCAGCCCAATGTAGCGATTTTCCAATCGCAATCGGTGACAAATAATTCTTGAAAAAAGCCAATATCGGCAGCGCAAGCCACCGCTTCTTTAATGCCGACCGCTTTTGACAGCGGTAACCAAAATACTGAGAAACCATAGGCCATGCCGATACAGAGGTGGATGGCTAGCGCGGCTGGCGGCACCAACCAGCGGTTAAAACCGGGTGCGGCAATGGTGCGGTGTTTATCTAAAAAGCCAAGAATGCTGTCAGTCATGGTGGATGTAAGTAGTCGAAGTGGGGAAATAGGCGGGGAATTATACTAAAAACCTGAAAATTTCCGCTTGTTTGCGGCGTTCATGGTCATATTGTGTGTGATGGCTGAGTGGTTTCGCATTGCTGTTTGCCAATTTTGGACAAAAAAAAGCGCGATACCTAAGTGTTTTAGGTTATCGCGCTATTGCTTCCGACAAAAAGCAAAAATATCACGAGGAGGTCAATACGCAGTTGAGAGCGTGTAATACTTAAAGCAGAATTGATGCCAATGTTGTTTTTAAATTCCAAGCAATTGAATTTAATTAAATTATTTTGTTTTCTAAAAGCGTGATTAGCGGCGCTAAACCTCGCCAGAAAATTATTGCACCAAATATATTCAACAAAATTAAATTTTTTGCACTATCAGTGCAAAGGCTGTTTATTCGTAGTGTTTTGCGCCAAAATGGTGCGCTTTGTCAGGTATCCATTTTGTCATTACCGCTGTTCATCCTGTTTAAAAAAATACCGTCAACTATTCAGGCGGCAAGGGTTTTTGGCGATTGGGTGGTTTGCACGGTAAGCGGTTGTTTATGAGTTGAAAAACTCACAACCTCCAACATGTCGGTACGCGCCGATTAATAGTTGGTATAGTGCTTGCTAAAACATTGGGACTATCTCTGAGGCTTGTATGAACACCCAACTATCTTCCTTATCGCTTCCTATCTATGAGGATAAAAAAAATTCGGCTTTTTTTTATGAATACCGTCATAAATTACTCGAAGAGCGCGACAGCTTAGGATTAACAGAAAGCATCCACGAAATTGATGCCATGATGTTGACCGTCGATCCGGGCAAATCCATAGAATACATTGCGGAATTGTCCTTGATGTCGGCGTATTGCTATCTGTATACCTTAGAAAGCGATTCCCACTGGACGCACGTTATGCGGGCTGATGACAGCAGTCCGGATTTGATAGTGCGGGAAGTTAAGCACGAAGGCATACGCGGTATTTTTCGCAGCCTGAATGAAGTTTATCCGGTCGGCTCAGAAAAACCCCATAGCCGTTACATTGGCGAAGTGTTGCGGGTGACTGATTTGCAAGAAGTGGTCAAGCTACAGCAAAAACGCGGCTTTAGCTTTTTCTCGGAATCCGAGATGTTACGGCTGGAGTTGCCGCGCAACTTTGCCATTAGTAAGCCGTCGCCGTATACCCATAACATTGTCGCCTATTGCCAGCGGCAAAAAGGTGAAGAAAAACATTACCAATTGGGTGTCAGTTTCATCAATACCGAAGCCAGCGAGGTTTGCGCCCAAGCCAAGCAGCGCCAACAGGAACTGGGTATTTATGGGCTGATATTGCCTGTCGATCACTTGGCTACCCGTATTTACAGCCAAAATCGCGAGGTTGCGGTTTTGGAATGGTTGTCGTTATCGAGTTACTACTATTGGGGCTCATTGGATATTGTCGATCAAAATTCCACCACCAATGTCACCAAAAGCATCCATTATGCGAATGAATTACACAGCCCGGCTAAGGTGTTTTCTGCCAATAACACCCCGTATTTTGTTAACCATTTGAAGATATTTCCTTCGCCGACAGAAAATTTTGTCCGCAATTATGGGCCACGGTTGCATCATATCGCCATGGGGGTAAAAGATGGCGCGGTGCATGGTACGGAAAATATTGATTATGTGGTCGATGCCATCCGCGAGCAGGGCAAAAGCTTTTTGCTGGATGTTATCGGTTCAAAATCCGAAGGGCTAAAACAGATTTTTTCCAGTGCTTCTGAGCATTCATCATTGATAATTGAATATGTGCAGCGCTTTGGCGATTTTAAGGGTTATTTCCATAAAGATAATGTCGCAGAATTGACTTTAGCCGCTGGCATTGAGGAAGAACTGATACGGATAGAAAGCGAAGCACAAAAATGGCAGTGAAGCGACGGTTATCTGCAAGTTTTATTGCGCTACCAATAATTGAAACAAACAAATCAGGCAACAGGAAAACACTATGACCATAAAAGTGGCTATTAACCATAAAACCACCTATAGCTTTGACCGTCCGGTCAATTTGTCGCCGCACGTGTTCCGTTTGCGGCCTGCTGTGCATAGTCGAACGCCTATTAAAGGTTACAGTCTGCGTATTGAACCGAAAGACCATTTCATCAATTGGCAGCAAGATCCGTTCGGCAATATTTTAGGTCGGGTGGTTTTTCCGGAAAAATGCCGGGAATTGGTTGTGGAAGTCGAAGTAATTGCCGACATGACCGTCATCAACCCGTTCGATTTTTTTGTTGAAGATTACGCCGAACATTACCCGTTCAACTACGACGAAAATACCTTAAAGGAACTGCAACCGTATCTGGAAATTGCTGAAGACGGGCCATTATTGGCGGGCTGGATAGAAAGTTTCGATCTGAAAAAACGCAATATCAACGATTTCTTGGTGGATGTTAACCGCAGCGTTTATCTGGACATCAGCTACAACATCCGCATGGAAGTGGGTGTGCAAACTTGCGAAGAGACCTTACTGAAGCGCAGTGGCTCATGTCGCGATTCTGCGTGGTTGTTAGTGCAGATTTTCCGGCATCTAGGCTTGGCGGCGCGGTTTGTCTCCGGCTATTTAGTGCAATTGACTGCCGACATCAAATCCTTGGACGGCCCGTCTGGCCCAGAACAAGATTTCACCGATTTACACGCGTGGACAGAAGTATATATTCCCGGTGCAGGTTGGATAGGATTAGACCCTACATCAGGATTATTGGCGGGCGAGGGCCATATCCCCTTAGCGTGTACGCCTGATCCTGCCAGTGCCGCACCCGTGACTGGCGCGATTGATGAATGTGAAGTGGAATTTGCTTTCAGCAATACCGTACAACGTTTACATGAAGACCCACGGGTCACCAGGCCATATTCCGACGAACAATGGTATCAAATCGATGCACTCGGCAAATTGGTTGATAAACAATTGGAAGCCGATGATGTGCGTTTGACCATGGGCGGCGAGCCGACCTTTGTCTCCATTGATGATATGGAAGGCGACCAGTGGAATACCCTTGCGGATGGCGCACACAAACGCGAACGCGCCCAAGAACTGACCAAACGCTTACGTGATGTGTTTTCCAAAGGCGCTATGCTGCATTACGGACAAGGCAAATGGTATCCCGGTGAACCTGTGCCGCGTTGGCAATACGGTATTTTCTGGCGTAAAGATGGCGTGGATATGTGGCGCAATCCGGCATTGCTGGCGGACATCAACAAAGATTACGGACATACCGTTAACGATGCCGAAACCTTTATCAAGCAACTTAGCCGCCGCTTAGGCATTAACCCTCGTTACATTGTTGCTGGTTTTGAAGACAGTTTTTATCACGCTTGGCAAGAAAACAGCTTGCCGGAAAACGTCAATCCATTAGACAGCAACTTAAAAGACCCGATTGAGCGCAAAACCTTAAGCAAATTATTGAACGGTGATTTGGGCGAGCCCGTGGGCTTCAGCTTACCGATTAAATGGAATTGGTTTAACCAAACGTGGAAAAGTGGCCCGTGGCGTTTCCGCCGCGACACCATGTTCCTGATTCCAGGCAATTCGCCGATGGGTATGCGGATGCCGTTAAACAGCTTGCCGTGGGTTGCCCCTGACAAACGCGATACCCAAGAGCCGCAAAGCTTATTCACCGAATTGCCAGCCTTGGGCGATTTTTACGGTGAAGTCACCCGCCGTTACAGTTATTTTGAAGAACATGGCAAAGACCATCCTGAGGTAATCGCCCAAGAAGCGGCGGATGTGGAAACCGTGCATGTGGAAGTGCCGCACACCGCGCTAGTCATTGAAGCCCGCGAAGGCCGCATCTATATTTTCATGCCGCCGATGTCGTTGATGGAGCATTATTTAGAGCTGGCTGCCGCCATCGAAGCCACCGCCGACAACCTAAAAATGCCTGTAGTTCTGGAAGGTTATGAGCCGCCGCGCGATTACCGTATCGAGCGTTTGATGGTCACGCCTGATCCTGGCGTTATCGAAGTTAATATCCATCCGTCGAAAAGTTGGGATGAGTTGGTGGAAAAAACTACCATCCTTTATGAAGAAGCCCGGCAAGTGCGTTTGGGCACAGAAAAATTTATGCTGGATGGACGGCATACCGGCACAGGCGGCGGCAACCATATTACTTTGGGTGCAGAAAGCCCAGCGGATAGCCCGCTGTTACGTCGCCCAGATATGTTGCGTAGTTTGTTGACTTACTGGCAGCATCATCCAGGCTTATCGTATTTGTTTTCAGGCATGTTCATTGGTCCAACCAGCCAAGCACCGCGTGTTGACGAGGGCAGGGATGAGAAGCTGTATGAATTGGAAATTGCGTTCCAACAAATCCCTGACGGCGAAGTGCCTGCACCGTGGTTGGTTGACCGCTTATTGCGGCATTTGTTGACAGACATTACTGGTAACACCCATCGCTCTGAGTTTTGTATCGATAAACTGTATTCGCCCGATAGCTCGACAGGTCGTTTAGGTATTTTGGAATTACGTGCTTTTGAAATGCCGCCACATCCGCGTATGGCCTTGGTGCAAACGCTGTTGTTGCGTACCTTGATTGCGTGGTTCTGGCGTAACCCTTACAAACATGAGCTTATCCATTGGGGAACAGAATTACACGACCGTTTCATGTTGTCGCATTATGTCGAAGAAGATTTAAAGCAAGTGGTGAAAGACCTGCAACGTGCAGGTTACGGTTTTGAGTTTGAATGGTTAGCGCCATTTTTCGAATTCCGTTTCCCACGCTACGGCACAGCTTTTATTGAAGGCATGGAATTGGAAGTGCGCTTTGCTATCGAGCCTTGGCATGTACTCGGTGAAGAAGTCAGCAGCTCCGGTACGGCGCGTTATGTGGATTCTTCAGTAGAGCGTATCCAAGTGAAAGTGACTGGCTTCACCGAAGGCCGTTACATCTTGGTTTGTAATGGACGGCGCTTGCCGCTGCGGCGTAGTGACCGTAAAGGCGAGTATGTCGCGGGTATCCGTTACCGTGCATGGCAACCACCATCGGCGTTACACCCAACCATCAGCCCGCATGTGCCATTAATTTTTGATGTTATCGATAGCTGGAATGGACATGCCATCGGTGGTTGTACTTACCATGTCGCCCATCCTGGCGGACGCAGCTACGATACTTTCCCAGTCAATAGTTTTGAAGCCGAATCACGGCGTATTAACCGCTTTTGGGATTATGGGCATACGCCTGGCGTTGTTATCCGTCCACCGTTGTCGGCGTTGGCCAATACGGCGGTAGAGGTACCACAATCCACGCGCTTCCAGCTCAATGACAGCACGCCAAGACCGATGGCGCCACCACCAGAAGAGCTCAGTAAAGACTATCCGTTTACCTTAGATTTACGGTATAAGGGGCGATAAAGTACGATCTGCGTATTTTTATAGGGCGATCAGATGGGTTTCACCTGTCTGGTCGCCACTTGCCGAATACCGAGGGCAATCGCTTTGCCTATCTTAGCCTGTTATAACCATGCCAATGAAATCCCAGCAATTCTCCTCCAGCACCGCAAGCAGTGATAGTGGCATTGGTGTACAGCACTATGAAACCCGCTTAGGTATCTATGACGAAATGCTCGCCACTGAGCATAAAGTCCTGCCTTATTGGGAACAATTCATCAGTGCCTTGGATACCATGGGCAGCGAAGAAATCGACCGCCGCCGACGGGAAGCGCAGCGCTTGTTACGCGAAAATGGCGTTACCTATAACGTCTATGGCGACGACCAAAAACTCAGCCGACCGTGGCAGCTTGATCCTATCCCTTTACTCATCAGCAACGACGAATGGGTAGTGATAGAAGCAGGTTTAAAGCAGCGGGCAAAGCTGTTGGATTTAATCTTAAAAGATATTTACGGCAAACAGACTTTGCTAAAAAAAGGCTTGTTACCTAGCGAATTGATTTTTTCCCACCAAGGTTTTCTTCACGCCTGTATGGGTACGCTGCAAAACCAACCCAGACAGCTATCGGTGTATTCCGCCAACTTAGTACGTGGCGCTAAAGGGCGCTTATGGGTGTTGGATGACCGTACCCAAGCACCCTCCGGATCAGGTTATGCGTTAGAGAACCGCACCGTGATGACCCGCATCCTGCCGGATATTTTCCAAGAAACCCGTGTACATCGCTTGGCGGGCTTTTTTAAACATTTCAACAAAGGCCTCAGCGGGCTTGCCAAACACAATAAAGAAAACCCGCGCATCGTGGTATTAACGCCAGGGCCGTTTAACGAAACTTATTTTGAACATGCGTATTTAGCCTCGTATTTGGGTTACACCTTGGTGCAGGGTGATGATTTGGCAGTACGCGACGGATATGTCTGGTTAAAATCTTTAGAAGGCTTGCAGCCCGTCGATGTGATTTTGCGTCGGGTTGACGACAGCTTTTGCGATCCCTTGTCATTGCGTAGCGATTCCCGCTTAGGTGTTGCTGGTTTGCTGGAGGCAGTGCGTAGGGGCAATGTCGCCATCGCCAATCCACTTGGCAGCAGTGTTTTAGAAAATCCCGGCTTGTTGGCGTTTTTGCCAAGTTTGGCGCGGTATTTTTTAAACCAAGATTTGATTTTACCGTCGGTGGCAACTTGGTGGTGCGGACAAAAACGTGAGCGCGAGTTTGTGCTGAACAATTTGGAAAAGTTGATTGTTAAGCATATTAATCGGCGGCAAGTCAGCGAAATTATTTTTGGCAGCACTTTAGACAATGCCCAAAAAGAAGCCTTACGCGCCGCTATTATCGCCAAGCCGCATTTGTATGTCGGTCAGGAGCGCTTTAATTTTTCTACCGTACCTGCGTTTATTGACCACCATATCGAACCGCGCAATGCGGTATTGCGGAATTTTGTTGTCGCCAATGGTAAAGATTACCAAGTGATGCCGGGTGGCCTCACCCGTGTGGCGCGTGAGAAAGATGGCTTGGTGGTTTCTAACCAAGCAGGTGGCATTAGTAAAGACACTTGGGTGTTGGCAAGTGACGTTGAGCAACCAGTGGTTGTCACCAGCCAAAGCCAACGGCAGCAGTCAATAGAGCCGATTTCTGAGCCATTAACCAGCCGTGCTGCCGACCATTTATTTTGGGTGGGGCGTTATCTGGAACGTGTTGATGGTGGTGCTAGGTTATTGCGGACGATATTGCTTAAATACCGCGACACCTTGGAGTTTAAGGATAAATTGGATAGCCAATGTTTGGCGTTATTATTGCCTGCAATTACCCATGTTACCGCCACTTATCCGGGTTTTATCGGCAACCAAGAAGATGGTGTTAAAAATTTAGAAGATGAATTACTGGCACTGGCAAAGGATGGCAAGCGTTCAGGCACATTAGCCGCCAATATCAAAATGTTTGTGCAATCGGCGTTTAGTATCCGCGATTTGTGGTCGCAAGATACCTGGCGCAGTGTTGACCGAATTCAGCACCGCTGGCAGCAACCGATGGCGAATAAAATTGAACCACTGCAAAGTGATTTGGACGATTTAATTACTGGCGTAGTCGCCTTTACGGGCTTAACCAACGAAAGCATGACCAGAGAAGCTGGCTGGTTAATGTTGGATAGCGGACGCAGGCTGGAGCGAGCCTTAGTGCTGATTGCCTTGTTGCGGTCGACTTTGGTGTCGCGGCATGAAACGGCGGTATTAAACCAGCTTTTAGAAGCGGTGTTGGTGTCTACCGATAGCTTTACCATTTACCAGCGCCGTTACCGATCAGTCATCCAATTACCGATGTTATTGCAATTGTTGTTGTTCGATGCCACCCATCCGCGTTCGGTTGCTTATCAGCTAAGGTTGTTATCAGAACACATCGCCGATTTGCCAAGAGAAGGCCGAAAAACCCGTTTAAGTGAAGAAGAAGGCATTATTCTTAAAGCCTATACCGATTTACGCTTAAGTACCTGCGCGAGTTTGCTGAATGACGAAAGCGATTCTGGCGTGTATGAACAACTGGATACCTTACTGGCAAACACCACGGATTTATTATGGAAAATTGCTGATGTTATCGCCCAAGCGTATTTTAATCACGCCCAAGCCACGCAATTGATGACCGCGCCACATAACGCCGAGGATGAATTGTGAAGTATCGCATTACCCATACCACGGTGTATAACTACAGCCAAGCGGTCGGCTTATGCCAGAATGAAGCACGCTTGCAACCTAGGGAATTTTGGCGGCAGCACTGTAGCAGCAGTCATTTTGATATTAAGCCCAAGCCGACCGATTTTTTTGAACGGGTGGATTTTTTTGGCAATAAGGTCAGTTATTTCGCTGTCCAACAAAGCCATACCAAGTTAGAAGTGACCGCTATTAGTGAGGTGTCGGTTTACCCCAAGCCGCTGGCTAAAATTAGCCAAAATCTATTGGCTTGGGAAGCGGTAAGGGATCTTTTGCAAGACCCGAACGGTACTGATGAAGCTCAAGAATTAAGCCAAGAATTGCTCGATGCCAAGCAATATGTGCTGGATTCACCGATGATAAGCAGCAATCAAGCCTTGTTTGATTATGCACAAGCTTCGTTCTCACCGGATAAGCCATTGATTGAAGTGGTGCGGAATCTGATGGAGCGCATTTATCATGATTTTACTTATGATCCGAGTTTTACCACCATCGCCACGCCATTGTCTGATGTCTTACTGCATAAGCGCGGGGTTTGCCAAGATTTTGCCCATTTGGCGATAGGCTGCTTGCGGAGCTACGGGCTTGCTGCGCGTTATATCAGCGGTTATGTAGAAACCGCGCCAGCACCCGGTATGCCGCGTTTAGTCGGTGCCGACGCTTCCCATGCGTGGTTCTCGGTCTATATTCCTGGCACAGGTTGGGTGGATTTTGATCCAACGAATAATAAAATGCCGTTTGACCAACACATTACCTTAGCTTGGGGACGTGATTACGCCGATGTGACGCCATTAAAAGGCATCGCTTTCGGCGGAGGCCAGCATATTTTGTCGGTGTCAGTCGATGTTATGCGTTTGTAGGCTCTTAACTAACAAGATGTTACGCAAGTTTATTTTGTCCACGAACAGCACGAAAAGACACGAAAATAGATGGGGTGACTTAAGGAAGCGCTCAACTAATTGCTTCCATTCATGCTTCGACAAGCTCAGCACGAACGGAATCAATTAGTTACCGTTCGGCCTCGACTGCATGGATGCAGGAGGTAGGGCAACGCATAGAGCAGTTACCGAGAGCTTGTCGAAGGCTTTGTTCAGCGATTACTTAATTTACAACCACCAAATATATCAATGAGATATTTAATCCTAATCACAGTGTTTTTCGTGTCTTTTCGTGTGGTTCGTGGACAAAAACGTATATCAATTACTATTTTTTAAAATCAAAAGCGAGGCAGTATGAGTACTATCCATTTTATTGGCGGTGAAAAAGGCGGTGTCGGTAAATCCGTTGTGGCGCGGTTGTTGGCGCAATATATGATCGACAGCAATGTGCCATTCATTGGTTTTGATACCGACCGTTCCCACGGTGCGCTGATGCGTTTTTATACCGATTACGCCTCACCAACGGTGATCGATAATTTTGAAAGTCTCGATGCCATTATCGAAACGGCTGTGGCAAACCCTGAACAACGGATTATTGTTGATTTGGCAGCACAAACCCATTTTCCACTCGCTACATGGATAGATACTTCCGGGGTATTGGAGTTGGCGGAAGAATTGGGCATCACTTTGTACTACTGGAATGTGATGGATTCAGGTAAAGACTGCGTGGATATATTGGGTAAATTACTCGACCATTACGGCTCGCGGTTTAATTATGTGCTGGTGCAGAACCATTTGCGTGATGATAATTTTTCTACCTTGGAGTTTTCCGGTGTGAAGGATAGGGCCTTGGATATGAATGCCAGGGTAGTCACTTTAAAACGTTTGTACACGCCAGTGATGACCAAAATAGATGCCAATAGCCTGAGCTTTTGGGCAGCCAGAAACCGTGACCAAGAATATACCAATGTGCTGGGCTTGTTGGACAGGCAGCGGGTAAAAATGTGGTTGAACAATTTCTATAACCAAATCGATTTGTTGGGAATCTGAAGCTTACCGTTATGAAATTAAGGGTGACTTGTGATCTGTATTTTCATGTAGAAGATGCAACCGCATTAATTCTGATGCTACGCCCTTATCGCGGGGCGAAGCAAACGCTTACCCGCGAAACTTACACCATTAAGCCAAGCGTAGAAATTATCGAGCATATCGACCATTACGATAATGCCTGCCAACGCTTGGTTGCCCCGCAAGGTTTGTTTTATATCCATACTTCATCAGAAGTGTGGGTGGCAGATCATGCGGATAGCGGTTATGGCGCGGGGTTTGTGGAAATCCAATATTTGCCGGAGCAGGTGCTTAATTATTTAGCGCCTAGCCGCTATTGTGAATCGGATCGCTTTAACGACTTGGCGATCAGCCTTAGCGCCGATGAGCAACCCGGTTACGATCAAGTCAGCCGTATGGTTGAATGGATACGCGCTAATGTCCAATATTTGCCGGGTTCCAGCGATGTGCCATTGTCAGCCGTGGAGATTCTTCAGCGCGGTTATGGTGTCTGTCGGGATTTGGCGCATTTGGGTATTGCCTTATGCCGCAGCATTAGTATTCCCGCACGGATTGTGGTCGGCTATCTGCATAATCTACATCCCATGGATTTACATGCTTGGTTTGAAGCCTATGTTGGCGGGCGTTGGTATACATTTGACCCAACCCAGCCGGACTTGCGCGGCGGGCGGGTGATTATCGCATTTGGACGCGATGCCGCCGATGTTGCGGTATTTCACCAGTTCGGCTCGGGATGTCTGTTAACAGATATGAAAGTACGTGTTGAACATTTGGATAAGCATATGAATTAAAAGTATTTTGTTTGTAAGGCGATAGTTATCGGCTTACTTTATTATGCTAGGAACGCCAAAATAGTTTAAAATTACCACCCCTAAAAGATGGCTTTAAAAGAACACTATGACTTATTGCATCGCTGCTTCTATAAATGAAGGACTAATTTTAGTCTCCGACTCAAGAACTAATGCCGGTATTGATAATGTCAGTACTCACGGCAAGATGCACGCGTTTGCCACCAATGCTGACCGTAAAATAATTTTGTTGTGTGCAGGCAATTTAGCCACGACGCAGGCCGTTCTTGAGCAAATGCACCGCGATAAGCTAAAAAATGCCGATGTTAATATCAATACGGTGGAATGTTTGTCGGAAGCTGCTGATTATTTAGGACATATCAGTGTTGAAAAACAAAAGCAGCATATCAATCCACAAGGCCAATCAGCGTTTAACCCTTCTGCAACCTTTATCTTGGCAGGACAAATCGGTAGCGAACCACATGGTGCTTACATGATTTATCCTGAAGGTAATAGCATCACCAGTTCTGCCAACACGCCTTTTTTGCAAATCGGTGAAAGTAAGTATGGTAAGCCGATATTGGATCGTTTTCTGAAATTAGAAACCTCTATCGATGAAGCCGCGCGATGTTGTTTGGTATCTATGGATTCCACTATCCGCAGTAACGCCAGCGTTGGTTCACCAGTAGAAATGTTGATTTATCGCACAGATAGCTTTCAGTTGCAGGAATATTACCGCTTTGATGATGGTGATGACTACATGCTGCAATTACGCCGCAGTTGGGAAACCAAATTGCGTGAAGCGATTGCGGCATTGCCGTTTTTAGATAAAAGCGCCGTTAAAAGTATACGTGCAGAGCTTTAGGCCAAATAAAAACAAAGACAACAAAAAAGCCGCTTTTAGCGGCTTTTTTGTTGGGTGAAACTTTAAAAGAGAGCTTTATAAGTCTCGCAATTGCAGTGCATAGCTGTTTTTAAGTTTCCAAATTGGTATAAGGCAAGCCAAAAATTTCCCCGCTAAGCAAAAAGAAATCATCCATATCGATATTAATTAAAGAATTGGCAATATCGTCAAGCAAGCTATTGTCGACATCCTTAACTAAAGAGTGGTCTGTTGATGATTGTATATTGGCTTGGTCAGATAGCGATTTTTCAGCTAATAAAGTTTCCGCCATAGCAATAATTTCTTGTTCATCAATATCGCGGATAGAAAAATCTTGCTTGTTGAGTTTGAACGGATTGACTTCAGACGCGGATTTAATGGTTTTATTGATAGGGGTTTGGTAGACACGGCTTACCGGGGTCGGCCCAAAAATGGTGATAGAAGGACGGTTTAACCCCCAAGCCATGTGGGTAGGGCCAGTATCATTGCCAATGACTAAATCCGCTTTTGCAATCAAAGCTTTAAGGCTGTTTAAATCCAGTTTTGGCATGATTTGCACATATTCCGTCTGGTCGCACATCCATTCGGCTTTTTTGCGTTCGCTATCGTTACCCCAAACAATCAAGCAATTTTGTTTTAACGCTTCGGCAATTTTTACAAATTTCTCAATCGGATAATTTCGGCTTTCCCATGTTGAGCCAATCACTAAAACAATATTCTTTATGTTTCTGTGCAAATACAGGTTAATCCGCTCATCTTCATCCTTAAAAAATAAGAACGGTTTTTTTGCCAGAACTTTTTCGCGGTTAATGCTGATATTTAGTGGTTGCGTCAATACCGTGGTATTGCGGTCTATGGTGTTGGCATCGTAAGGGACGGCAACTTTAACGCTGTAAAGCCAAGAAGCCGCCTGTTCGCGTATAGAGTTGGAATCAAAACCGGAAACATTATTGCCTAATAAACGCGCGGTAATCGACGATTTTAATAAGCCTTGGGCATCAATGACCAAATCATAATGTTTGCTGGCATAACGCCTTAAACGTTTTATTTCTGCCAAAATGCCGATTTTATTGGTTTTTAAGGCTTTTATGTCAACCGTGAGGACGTTGTCTATATCTGGCTGATGTTTGAGTACGTCGGCAAAACGTTGCTCTACTACCCAATCTATTTGGGCGTCTGGATGTTGTTCTTTGATAAATTGCAGGGCGACCATGGCATGAACAATGTCACCTAGCGCGGATAATTTAACGATGGCGATTTTCATGAGGGCAATAATTCCAGAATATGTCCAGGTTTAATGCGGTGTAAACAGTCGGTATGCCCTAACGGACAGGTGCGCTGGAAACAGGGCGAACAAGGCAAATTTAAAGAGACGATTTTGGCTTTCGCGGTAAGAGGTGGTGTAAATCCGGGGTCAGATGAACCATATAATGCAATCACAGGCAAATCTAAAGCCGCTGCTACGTGCATTAATCCGGAATCATTGCTGACGACGCTTGTTGCCACCGATAATAAATCAACCGCTTCAGCTAATGATGTCCTGCCTGTGAAATCAATGCAAGCATTTGATGACAAAAGATTAATTTCAGAGGCAATTGCTTGGTCTTTGGTAGAGCCAAATAGCCAAACTTGCCAACCTTGATTTAGTTTTTCTTTCGCCAATTCGGCAAAATGGCTGCTAGGCCAGCGTTTGGCTTCGCCGTATTCGGCACCGGGGCAGAGCGCGAGGATATTTGCAGGTAGTTTGATAGCGAATTTATCTAATACCGCTTGGCGTTGCTCAGGGCTGACGCTAAGTCGCGGTGATTGATAAGGCGTTGGTAATGCCGCTTTTTTTTCATGACCTAAGGCAACAAAGCGCTGCACAGTCATCGTTAACAGGGACTTATCCAGTTTGCGGGCATCATTGAGCAAGCCCCAGCGACATTCGCCAACATAGCCAGTGCGGGTTGCGATGTTGGCAAAAAACGGTACTAGCGCCGATTTCCACGAGTTGGGTAGAACAATACTGTGGCTGTAGCGTTCACTGCGTAGTTGTTTGCCGAGCTTAACCCGTTCTAGCAAACCCAATTGCCCGTGTGTTAGTGGCATGGCGATGGCGCGGCGCACTTCTGGCATACGCTCTAGCAAACCGAACGTCCACGCAGGTGCTAGCACATCAATTTGGCAATCAGGCGCGTCTGCTTTCAGTTGTAAAAACAAACTTTGCGCCATGACCATGTCGCCGACCCAAGACGGGCCGACGATGAGGATTTTCTTAACCAACGTAAGTTAACCAATCCGCGTGGTTATCACTGCGTCCATAAACGGCATCGAAATACAGTGCTTGCAATTGTTGGGTGATAGGCCCACGGCTACCTGTGCCGATGGCGCGGTTATCCAATTCCCGAATCGGCGTGACTTCGGCAGCAGAACCAGTGAAGAAGGCTTCATCGGCGCAATAAATTTCGTCGCGGGTAATGCGTTTTTCCACTACTTCGTAACCTTGTTCACGGGCGATTTTCATCACCGTGTCGCGGGTAATACCTTCGAGAGCAGAAGTGGTTTCTGGGGTGAAAATTTTGCCGTCGCGGATAATAAATAAGTTTTCCGCACTGCCTTCGGCGGCAAAGCCTTCGTGGTCTAGCATTAAGGCTTCGTCATAACCGTTCGACAAGGCTTCTTGTAAGGCCAAAATGGAATTGATGTAATTGCCATTGGCTTTAGCTTTGCACATGGTGCTGTTGTGGTGGTTACGCGTGTATGAAGACGTGCGGATGCGAATGCCTTTTTCAATGCTTTCTGCGCCTAAATACGCGCCCCAAGGCCAAGCGGCAACCATGACGTGGACTTTCAGATTATCGGCGCGTAAACCCATGCCTTCAGAACCATAAAAGCACATGGTGCGGATATAGGCGCTTTCAAGATTGTTTTTTACCAAGGCATCGCATTGCGCTTGATTGATCTCGTCTTTGCTGAACGGCATTTTCATATTCATGATATGCGCGGAACGGAACAGGCGGTCAGTATGCTCTTGCATTCTGAATACCGCAGGGCCTTGGCTGGCATTGTAAGCACGGATACCTTCAAACACGCCCAAACCGTAATGCAGGGTATGCGTTAACACATGGACTTTCGCTTCGCGCCACTCAACCCATTGTCCATCCAGCCAAATAACGCCGTCTCTATCGTCCATCGTCATCGTTTGTTCTCCACCTTGCAGTAAGTCTATTGTAAATGGCTTAGTTTACTATAAAGTCCATAGCAGCAATACTGAGTTTGCAGCATAAAATAGCTGAATAAGCAAAGATTCGGTTTTGGGCTGGGATGACGGATATACTAGAAGGCGAAAGGCGGTGTTGATTTTTTTGCCTTGCGCCTTAAATAAAAATTACTTAGTTAGGTATTGCAACTCATGAATCATATTGCCATAAAAATGCTGATGGGCGACACAGGCAAATACATCGGCATTATCATGGGATTAACCTTCGCTTCGCTGATTATGACCCAACAACCAGCGATTTTTTTGGGATTGATGGCAAGGTCATACAGCTTTGTTTCCGATGTCGGCTTGCCGGATATTTGGGTGATGGATCCCAAAGTACAATTTGTCGATGACATTAAACCCATGCAAGACACCGAATTGTATCGTGTGCGCGGCGTTGCTGGCGTTGAATGGGCGATGCCGATGTACAAAGGCTTGTTGAAAGTACGCTTAACCGACGGCACTTTCCAAACCTGTAATGTCATTGGTTTAGATGACACCACCTTAATCGGCGGGCCAGCCAGGATACTGCAAGGTGGCTTAGCGGATTTACGCCGTAGCGATAGCGTGATTGTTGATGTCGATGGCGCGAAAGATAAGCTTGGCAAGCCTTCTGCCATCGCAGGCGGCAAACGCACACCGCTTAAAGTCGGCGACAGTTTAGAGCTAAATGACCATCGCGCCATTGTCGTCGGCGTTGCCAAAGTTACCCGCACTTTCCAATCGCAACCCGTGATTTACACCACCTACTCACGCGCCAAAAGTTACGCCCCGCGCGAACGCAAATTGCTCACTTTTGTGCTGGTGAAAGCCAGGCCAGGGCAAAATCTGCAAGAACTAACCCAGCGCATCCGCCAATCCACAGGCTTAGCGGCCTATACCCGCGAAGAATTTAAAGAACTCACCTATAACTATTTCTTAAAAAACACAGGCATCCCAATTAATTTTGGCATTTCCGTTACCTTGGGATTTATTGTGGGTGCGGCGATTGCCGGGCAAACGTTTTACAACTTCACCCTAGAAAACCTGCGGCAGTTCGGCGTATTAAAAGCCATGGGTACAGGCAACTGGACGTTATTGCGGATGATTTTATTGCAAGCCGTTATGGTCGGTAGCATCGGCTATGGCTTGGGTGTGGGCTTAACCGCCTTGTTTGGTTATTTAATGCGCCACAGTATTTTGGCGTTTAAATTCCCGTGGCAACTGCTGGTGTTCAGCGGCGCTGGGGTAAGCCTTATTTGTGTGTTGGCGGCAGTTATCAGCATCATCAAAGTCATCCGCTTAGAACCCGCGATTGTATTTAAAGGATAACGGATGGCAGCGCAATTATTGGCGGTACGTTGCCAAAACCTCACCAAAACCTATGATGCTGGCGGACAAAAAGTCATCGCCTTAAACCAAATCAATCTGGACATTGCCACAGGCGAGCTGATGATGTTGGTCGGCCCATCCGGTTGCGGCAAAACCACGTTAATTTCCGTGATTGCTGGCATTCTTGACCAAGATAGCGGTAGCTGCGAATTGTTTGGCGAAAACCTGCAACAATTAAGTAGCCGCGATAAATTGCGCTTTCGGGCGAAGAATATCGGTTTTGTCTTTCAGGCTTTTAATTTACTACCCGCGTTGACGGCGGTGGAAAACGTTTCCGTACCGTTGATTATTAATGGCATGAAACGCCAAGCCGCCGAACAAAAAGCCTTAAGCTTGTTAGAACAAGTCGGCTTAGGCGACAGGTCAAAATCCATGCCTTCGCAACTGTCCGGCGGACAGCAACAACGGGTCGCCATCGCCCGCGCTTTAGTACATAGCCCGCGCTTGATTGTCTGTGATGAACCCACCAGCGCTTTGGATCATAAAACGGGTAATACCGTGATGAATTTGCTGAAAGAAGTGGCTTTGCAACAAGATCGCGCCTTGGTAATCGTCACCCACGATGCGCGGATTTTTGAATTTGCCGACCGCATTGCCGAAATGGATGATGGACATATTGTTAGCGTGCAGGCACAGCAAGGTATCCAGCGTTAACGTACTCTCAATGATGTTTCCGGTAACGCGCTTTTTTCCCGTTTGCCGCGTCGAGCACCGGAGTATTTGTCGGGAATAGCCCGAAAGGGGTGCGGCATGGATGCCGCACGGCGGCAGATGGGCAGGAAGCCCATTCTGCCGTCCCCCGACAAATGCGAGGAGCGCAAGACATGAGCGGTAATCGGGCCGCCTTTTCTTTGGCTACTTGCTTTTGGCGGCGCAAAAGAAAGTCGCTCGCCTTCGGGTGCGAGAACCCGATTTAAAAAATCGTCGCGATAGCGACTCATTATTATCTGTTTTCATATCGCAGAAAATGTCTGCGTAACATCAGAGCATAAACCGAATCCCTATGAAACCTAAACACCTACTGCCATTGCTGGCGATCATCGGATTTAGCTTTGCAGCGTATACCGTAGTCAGCAGCAACAAACCTACGCCGATTGCCCCAGCGGTAGTGCAACCCGCATCGGCACCTTTTCCAAACTACATTGCTGGTTCAGGTATTATTGAAGCCAAAAGCCGCAACATCAGTATTGGTACGCCGTTATCGGGCATTGTTGCCACGCTTTACGCCAAAGTTGGCGATAACCTAAGCGTAGATGCGCCGCTGTTTGTTTTAGATGACCGCGAAGTGAAAGCCGAATTGGTGGTGCGGCAAGCGGATTTGGCAAAAGCGCAGGCGGAAGTGGCTATCGCCCAAGCCAGTTTGCAAGATGCCCGCTCTTTACTGCGGCTGGCGGAAGCGGTCACCGATAAACGCGCGATCAGCCGCGAAGATTTATTAAAACGCAGCAATGCGGTTGCGGTTGCCAATGCCAAATTGGCAGGCGCAATGGCGGCGGTGCAGCAAGCCGAAGCCGCTGTGCTTGCCACCAAAACCACTATGGCGCGTTTGACGGTACGCGCACCTGTCGCCGGACAAGTGCTGCAAGTTAATATCCGCCCCGGCGAGTTTGCCCAAGCAGGCGGGCAAAATTCTGCATTAATGGTTTTGGGTAATTTGGAACAACTGCATGTGCGTGTCGATATTGACGAAAACGATGCCTGGCGATTTTTGCCGCAAAGCAAAGCCGTCGCTTTTTTGCGCGGTAATCGCCGCTTTAAAGTGGATTTGGAATTGGCTTATGTTGAGCCGTATGTGGTGCCGAAAAAATCCTTAACGGGTGATAGCACCGAGCGTGTTGATACCCGCGTATTACAAGCTTTGTACCATTTTGACCGCCAACAATTGCCGATTTATGTGGGCCAGCAAATGGATGTTTTCATAGAAGCCAAAGAAACCGTTGATGAGGCGGGGGCGTTATGAGGCTAGTGCCTGTCGCGATGGTTTCGGCGCTGTGTTTGGCTGGCTGCATGAAAGTCGGGCCAGATTATCAAGCCCCAAAACTGCCGATTGCCAAGCAATGGGCGACTCCCGTATCGGCAAGCGCAACAACGCAACAGTCGTTGCAAACCTGGTGGCAACAATTTAATGATGCCGAATTGAATCGCTTGGTAAATGATGCCTTGCTGGCAAATTTAGATTTGCGGCAATCGCTCATCAAAATAAAAGATTTACGCGCCCAACGCGCTAGCATTTTTGCCGATGCGTTGCCGGAAGTGTCTGCCAAAAGCAATATCAGCCGCCGCTATAACAACAGTGCGGGTGCCGCGCAATCGGGTGCTAATCAAGGTGGTGGCTTTGGTATTGGCAATAACCTCACCACTATTTTTCAAAGCGGCTTTGATGCCCAATGGGAGCTGGATTTTTTCGGCGGTGTGCAACGCGCATTGGAAGCCGCCGATGCCACCATCGCCAGCGAGCAAGAAAACAGCCGCGCGGTGCAAGTGACATTATTGGCGGAAGTGGCGCGGTATTATCTGCAATTGCGGCAAAATCAACAGCTCTTGGCAATAACCGAAAGTAATCTGCAAAGCCAATTGCAAACTTGGCAATTGCTGCAAGTGCGCCAACAAGCGGGTTTTACCAGCCAGTTGGAAGCAAGCCAGGCCGAAGCACAAGCGGCAGAAACCCAAGCGCAGTTGCCCTTGTACCAAATCCAAATTCAACAAGCGATACACGCGCTCAGTGTGTTATTGGCAAAACAACCGCAAGACTTGGCAAACCGCTTGCTGAATGCTGCGGATATTCCCGAACCTAAATCGGCGATCTGGCCTGATTTGCCGTCGGAATTGCTACTGCGCCGCCCTGATATTCGCCGGGCAGAGCGGCAATTGGCTGCCGCTACCGCCAATATCGGCGTAGCCACGTCAGCGTTGTACCCTAAGCTGAATCTCACCGCATTTTTAGGGCTGCAAAACATGAAAATCACCGATGCCACACCTATTGGTAAGTCTTGGTCTACGGCGGCATCGTTGTCTATGCCACTCTTTAATTGGGGAAAATTATCCGCCAATATCGACAGTAAAAAAGCCCAAGCGGAACAATTAGGCTTGGCGTACCAAGCGGCGGTGTTGGTGGCATTCAAGGAAGTAGAAGATGCTTTGGTGGCCTATAACCAAGAGCAACAACGCAGGCAAGCCTTGCAGCAAGCGGTTGCCGCTAACCAATTGGCAGTCAGCTTGGCGCAGGAACGTTATCAAAAAGGTTTGACTGGATTTTTAGATGTGTTGCTTAGCCAACATGCCTTGTATCAGGCGCAAACTAAGTTGGTGAACAGCAAAGCGGCGGTATCTGCCGATTTGGTGGGCTTGTATAAAGCCTTGGGCGGTGGTTGGCAGGCATCGGCTGTGCTTAGCCAACGGTAAACGGCTTTTGTAAGGCAGTTTTCTGGGGATATAAAAAAGCCCCAAACACCAAGTCGGGTGTTTGGGGCTTTTGTTAGTACGGCTTATTTTTTCTTTTCAACCGCTTTGGCTTTTTCTTCTTTTGGTGCGGGTGCTTTTTCTTCTGTCACTTCTTCTACGACAGTTTCTTTGGCAACCGTTTTGCCTTCAGCATTTTTTACTTCTTCTTCAACTACCACTTCTTCAGTGACAGGTTTTGGTGCTTCTTCAGTTAATGGAATCAGGATTTCCACTTTCGCTTCTTTGCGTTTGCTGGTCAGCATGTCTTGCACTTTTTTACGTTGCAAGTATGGCAGCAATTGTTCTTTTACGGCTTCCAACGGTGGTGGTGTTTGTGCGCGTGAATCTTCGCGCAAAATAACGTGCCAACCGAATTGGGTTTGTACTGGGGCTTTGGTGTATTTGCCTTTTTCCAGTGCAATAACGGCTTTGGAGAATGGTTCAACCATTTGTCCGGCAGCAAACCAACCTAAATCGCCACCGTTTTGTGCTTCTTTGCCATCCAAAGAGTTTTTGTTAGCCAATTTGGCAAAATCGCCGCCTTTGTCGAGTTCAGCGATGATTTTTTTCGCTTCATCTTCAGTTTTTACTAAGATGTGACGGGCTTTGTATTCGGTGCCGTTAGCGCCGCCGACTTTGCTTTCGTATTCGGCTTTAATTTCAGCATCTGTTACTGGGTTGGCTTTGATGAAAGCTTGCACGTCTGCTTGGGTCAACAACGTTTTTTTGGTTTGTTCCAAGCGTTCAGCAACTTCAGGTGATTTATCCAATTGGTTTTTAATGGCGTCTTGTACCAAGATTTCTTGTTGGATCAGTTCTTCAACAATTTTTTCTTTTGGGAAAGATTGGCCTTGGGCGCGTTCTGCTAATTCTTTTTCCAGAGTTGCCAAAGTGGTTTTAGAGATATAAACGCCGTTGACAGAAGCAATGGCATCTTCTTTTTTTACCACAGGTGCGGTATTGCCGGCATTTTTGTCACAAGCGGTCGCCAATACAGCACCAACAACCAACAGGGGGATAAACTGAGCTTTCATTTAGATATTTCCTTTTGTTTCTTCAGAGGGTGAGAGGGCATTTATGCCAAGGGCATGAATTTGTTGCTTCATCATATCGCCTAGGGCTTTGTAGACTAATTGGTGGCGTTGCACCAAGCTTTTGCCTTCAAAGGCATCGGCGACGATGGTGACGTGGTAATGTCCGCCACCTGTGCGTGCGCCCGCATGTCCGGCATGGGCGGCGCTGTTGTCGATGATTTCTAAAGTTTCGGGTTTAAAGGCATCGGTTAATAGCTTTCTGATTGATTCTGTAGTCATTGGGGGAATACTTTTTTGAGGGGTTTGACGGTGACGCTGGCATAGACACCGGCATCAATATAAGGATCAGCAGCCGCCCATTGTTGGGCGGCTGCGAGGTGTTCAAATTCGGCGACAATCAGGCTGCCAGTAAAGCCAGCATCACCGGGATTGTCGGTGTCAATCGCTGGATGTGGGCCAGCCAGCAGTAATCTTCCGGCATCTTGTAAGGCTTGCAGTCTAGCGAGATGCGCCGGACGGGCGGCGAGCCGTTTGCTTAAGCTGTCGGCGTTATCTTCGCAAATGATGGCGTATAACAAGGCTTTATTCCTCGGTGTTGGGGACGTATTTGTACAGGTAGACCATTTGCCCTGCGATAAACAGCACCATTAATGCAGGTACGCCAAAGGTTTTGAAGGCGACCCAGTCATCGGTGTTGTAGTTATACATGACATATAAATTGATAAAGCCGACGCTGGTAAAAAAGCTGCCCCACATAAAATTGAGGCGTCTCCAGACCGGTTCTGGCAATGTCAGGTTAGTGGACATCATCCGTTCCACAAAAGTTTTCTTGCCGATCACTTGGCTGCTAAAAAAAGCCACACCGAATAGCCATTCAATAATCGACAATTTCCATTTGATGAATTGTTCGTCTTGCAAATATAAAGTCAATCCACCCATCACAACTACCAAGGCCAAAGTGATCCATTGCATGGTTTCCACTTTACGGTGGCGTATCCAACTATAGGTGACTTGTAAGGTGGTGGCGATCATCACTACCGCAGTGGCGATATAGATGTCGTAGGCTTTGTAGGCGATGAAGAATAGAACTATCGGAAAAAATTCAACAAGTTGCTTCATGGTTTTATTAGGTTTTAAAAGCAGGCAAGGCTGCTTTAATGGCGGTTATCGCAGGGATAAGTAGTCAGCTATTGTAAAATCTTTGCTAGCTAATGTACATGGCTGCCAATAGCTTTCTGCTAGAATGCGCGGTCTTTGGGAGGGGATTATGAACGATAGCCAACAAATTGAATTGGAAGCCGCCGCTTTCCGGCGCTTGCTTGCACATTTGCAACAACACACGGACGTACAGAATATTGATTTAATGATAACAGCGGATTTCTGCCGTAATTGTTTGGCGAAATGGTATGCAGCGGCAGCTGAAGAGCAGGGCTTGGCGGTGGATTATGAGCAGGCCAGGGACTTGGTTTATGGTATGCCGTTTGCCGAATGGAAGCAGCAGTTTCAGCTAGAGGCTACGCCAGAGCAGTTGGCTGCGTACAACCAAAAGCTGCAAAACAAACAAGGGCATTGATAAATTTTCGATTGCTGCGGCTTAGAAATCACTGGTCAGCCAGCCTATACAATTGACAGCTTGAAAATGAGCTGTTATTTTCCGCCCTTGGCACTCAGCTTGTTAGAGTGCTGATTTTGTTCTGATTGAGGTGGGGTATGGGCAAAAATACGCAAATGTTAAATGAGCGCTCGCTACAGTTACTGAAAACATTGGTGGAGCGCTATATCAACGACGGGCAGCCAGTGGGTTCGCGTGCTTTGTCGAAAGATTCGGATCTAAACCTAAGTCCGGCAACCATCCGTAATGTGATGGCGGATTTAGAAGAATTAGGTCTGGTGCAATCGCCGCACACCTCGGCAGGGCGTGTGCCGACCGCCAGCGGCTATCGTTTGTTTGTTGATAGCCTGCTAACGGTCGGGCCGCTGAATGCTGAGGAATTGTCGCGCTTACATCAAGGCTTGATTGTGCCGGAGGATAGCAGCCAAGTCATTGGCATGGCATCTAGGTTGTTGTCCGAGCTGACCCAAATGGCGGGCGTGGTGACCTTGCCGAAGCGGGAAATTGTCTGCCTGCGCCATGTGGAATTTTTGCCGTTGTCCAATACCCGCGTACTGGTGATATTTGTCACCAATGAACAGGAAGTCCACAACCGCATCATTCACACCACGCGGGTGTTTAACCAAGCCGAATTGCAGTATGCAGGCAATTACCTCAACTCCATCTATGCAGGCCAAAGCCTTGCCAGTGTGATGGATGCCTTGGTGAAAGATTTGCAAACCACCCAAGAACATATCAACCAAGGCATGTTGGATGCCATCAAAATGGCGCAATTGGCGTTCAGCCAAGAAACCGCAAAAGATGATTATGTGCTGACCGGAGAAACCAATCTGATGGGTTTTTCTGAGCTTTCCGATATGGATAAATTAAAACAATTATTTGAAGCCTTCAGCCAAAAACAAGGCGTTATCCATTTGCTTGACCAAAGCATGAAAGCCGATGGCGTACAAATATTTATCGGCGAAGAATCTGGTTATCAGGCCTTTAAGGATTGCAGCTTAGTGACCTCATCGTATTCCATTAGTGATGAAGTGGTGGGCGTATTAGGCGTGATTGGCCCGACCCGCATGAACTATCAAAAAATTATTCCGTTTGTTGATGTCACCGCAAAATTATTAGGCGCAGCCTTGAATCCTAAAAGCGCATCCCCATTGTAAGCGGCTGAGAAGGTGTTTTAAAAGCGGCAACGCCGATCGTCGTGCACTTTTAAAACACCATCTTCACAACCTAACTAACATTTATCTTTTAAGGTATAGCGATGAGTACAAATCAGGACGCGCCAATTGAGGAAACGCCAGTAGCGGCGGAGCCGGCACTGGAAGAAACCGTGGTAACAGGCGAAATTGTTGAAGACGATATTGCAGAAGACACATTAACCGCTGAGGCAGCGCCGCAAGCTAGTATTGAAGACTTACAAAAAGCGTTACTGGAAAGCCAGCAAGCGGCCCAAGAAAATTGGGATAAGGCATTACGTATCCAAGCGGAAATGGAAAATTTGAAACGGCGCACCCAAAAAGATTTGGATGATGCCCGTAAATACGCCTTGACCAGTTTTTCTAAAGAACTGTTGCCCGTTTTGGATAGCTTAGTTTTAGGCTTGCAAGCAGCAACAGGCGATGGCGAAGACGTGCAGAAATTCCGCGAAGGCAGCGAGTTGACCTTACGCCAATTGGAAACGGCATTTACTAAATTTAATATCACCGAAATCAATCCGGTCGGTGAAGTGTTTAATGCCGAACAGCACCAGGCGATGGTGATGCAAGCCGTTGAAGGAGCAGAGCCGAATACCGTCGTTAACGTATTCCAAAAGGGCTACCTTCTCAATGGGCGCTTGCTGCGTCCAGCATTGGTTGTCGTAGCCAAAGCAGCAGAATAATTTAGGCTTGAAATAAAAATAAACAGCCTCATATCGACAACAACATTAACAAAAACAAATTCAAGTCTGGAGACATTCAATGGCTAAAATCATAGGTATAGATTTAGGAACAACCAATTCTTGCGTTGCGGTGCTAGAAAACGGCGTAGCGAAAGTAATTGAAAACAGCGAAGGCGCGCGTACTACGCCGTCCATTATTGCTTTCACTAGCGATGATGAAGTGCTGGTTGGTCAATCAGCAAAACGCCAAGCGGTAACCAATCCACAAAACACTTTGTTTGCGATCAAACGTTTAATCGGTCGCCGTTTTAAAGATGATGTTGTACAAAAAGACATCAAAATGGTGCCTTACAACATCGTAGAAGCAGAAAACGGCGATGCGTGGGTTGAAGTTCGTGGCAAAAAAATGGCTTCACCAGAAATTTCAGCGCGTATCTTAATGAAGTTGAAAAAAGATGCCGAAGCGTATTTGGGTGAAGAAGTGACCGAAGCGGTTATCACCGTACCCGCTTACTTTAACGACTCACAACGCCAAGCCACCAAAGATGCCGGACGTATCGCTGGTTTGGATGTAAAACGTATCATCAACGAACCAACCGCATCTGCATTAGCGTTCGGTATGGACAAGCCAAAAGGCGACACCAAAATTGCCGTTTATGACTTAGGTGGCGGTACTTTTGACGTATCAATCATCGAGATTGCTGAAATTGATGGCGAGCATCAATTTGAAGTATTGGCAACCAATGGCGATACTTTCTTAGGTGGTGAAGATTTTGACGCCCGCATTATCGAATTCTTGGTAAGCGAATTCAAAAAAGACAGCGGCGTGGATTTACACAGCGATCCTTTGGCGTTGCAACGTTTGAAAGAAGCGGCAGAAAAAGCCAAGATTGAATTGTCGTCTAGCCAACAAACCGATATTAACTTGCCGTACATCACTGCTGATGCCACAGGCCCTAAGCATTTAAACATCAAGCTGACCCGCGCCAAATTGGAATCGCTGGTTGAAGAATTGATTAACCGCACCAAAGGCCCATGTGAAATGGCTTTGAAAGACGCGGGCTTAAGCGCTGCACAAATTGACGACGTTATTTTGGTGGGCGGTCAAACCCGTATGCCAAAAGTACAAGACATGGTAAAAACCATTTTTGGTAAAGAGCCACGTAAAGACGTTAACCCAGACGAAGCGGTTGCTTTAGGTGCAGCTATCCAAGCGGGCGTTTTAGGTGGTGAAGTCAAAGACGTATTGCTGTTGGACGTTATCCCGTTATCACTGGGTATTGAAACCATGGGCGGTGTGTTGACCAAATTGATTGAGAAAAACACCACTATCCCAACCAATGCTGCACAAGTATTCTCAACAGCTGACGATAACCAAACCGCTGTAACCATCCATGTGTTGCAAGGCGAGCGGGAAATGGCAGCGGCTAATAAATCTTTAGGCCGTTTCGATTTAGCAGACATTCCACCTGCACCACGTGGCGTACCGCAAATTGAAGTATCTTTTGATATTGATGCCAACGGTATTTTGAATGTATCAGCAAAAGACAAAGCCACTGGCAAAAAACAATCTATCGTCATCAAAGCGTCTAGCGGTTTGTCTGATGAAGAAGTTGATCGCATGATTAAAGATGCCGAAGCCCATGCTGATGAAGACCGTAAATTGGTTGAGCTGGTACAAGCCCGCAACCATGCCGATGGCATGATCCACGCCACTGAAAAATCCCTGAAAGAATTGGGCGAACAAGTGGAAGCGGCAGAAAAATCATCAATTGAAGCGGCTATCGAAGCACTGAAAGAAGTGGTCAGAGGCGATGATAAAGCGGCAATTGAAGAAAAAACCAATGCCCTGACAGAAATCGCCGGAAAATTGGCGGAGCGCGTTTATGCACAAGCGGGCGCAGGTGATGCTTCTGCCGCCGATAACCAAAGCCATGCGGCTGACGACAATGTTGTCGATGCTGAGTTTGAAGAAGTGAAGGACGATAAAAAATAAGCACAATGGGGCGGTTTAAAGGGATTAAACCGCCCCTCTTTTTTCTATAAGGCCAAAAATGACTAGCAAAAGCCTCTATCAACAAGATTATCATTCTTGGCTGCATCATCATCAGCGGTTATTGAAAGAATCGCGTTTTGCCGAGTTGGATATTGAAAACTTGATTGAAGAGCTGGATGCCATGTCAAAAAAAGACGAACGGGAGCTACTTAGCCGTCTTATCATTTTGTTGGCGCACTTGTTAAAATGGCAATACCAGCCAACCATGCAAAGCAATAGTTGGTTGAGTTCAATTGTTGAGCAGCGCGCGCAGCTTGATTTGCTGTTCGAAGATATTCCAAGCCTAAAAAACAAATTGCCGGATTCACTAAGCAAATCCTATCCCAAAGCTGTCGCTATTGCTGTTAAAGAAACTGGCTTATCGGTATTTCCTGAAGAATGCCCTTATACCGGACAGCAATTATTGGATGGCGATTTTTACCCCTAACTTTTATCCATTTAATTTTAATGACTGGCTGGGTTTAAAACACCTGCCTAGCCGATCATTAAAATTAAATAACTGACGTTACGCAGTAACGCGCTTTTCTCCCGTTTGCCGCGTCGAGCACCGCAGCATTTGTTGGGAATAGCCCGAAGCACCCAAGGGCATAAAGGTTGCGGCATGGATGCCGCACGGCGGCAGATGGGCAGGAAGCCCATTCTGCCGTCCCCCGACAAATGCGAGGAGCGCAAGACATGAGCGGCGATCGGGCCGCCTTTTCTTTGGCTACTTGCTTTTGGCGGCGCAAAAGAAAGTAGCTCGCCTTCGGGTGCGAGAACCCGATTAAAATACTGTCGCGATAGCGACTCAGCTTAATTAATATCAAACCGCAGAAATTGTCTGCGTAACACCAGTTAAATAACCAAGGCTAAATAAACATGGCAGCAAAAGAAGATTTTTACAAACTGCTGGGCGTGGAGCGTAACGCCAGTGATGAGGAAATCAAAAAAAGCTATCGCAAGATGGCGATGAAATTCCATCCTGACCGTAACAAAGATGATCCGGAAACCGCAGAAGCCAAATTTAAGCAAATTAAAGAGGCTTACGAAATATTGTCCGACGCTAAAAAGCGCGCCGCTTATGACCAGTTTGGTCATGCAGGAGTTGACCCCTCAATGGGCGGGCGTGGCGGTGCAGGTGGTTTTGGCGGAGAAGGCTTTAGCGATATTTTCGGCGATGTTTTTGGTGATATTTTCGGTGGCGGCGGACGTTCGCGTGGCGGTGTCCAACGTGGCGCAGATTTACGCTATAACTTGGAAATCACTTTAGAAGAAGCCGTTGCTGGCACGGAACAAAAAATCCGTATTCCGGTGTTAACCGCTTGTGGCGAATGTGCCGGAACTGGCGCTAAAAAAGGCTCTTCCCCTATCATTTGTACCACCTGCCACGGTCATGGTCAGGTGCGTATGCAGCAAGGTTTTTTCTCGGTGCAGCAAGCCTGTCCGACTTGCCGTGGTACAGGCAAACAAATTAAAGACCCTTGCGGCAAATGTTATGGTCAAGGTCGGGTACAGGAATCAAAAACCTTGTCGGCAAAAATCCCCGCAGGCGTCGATACTGGCGACCGTATCCGTTTGACAGGTGAAGGTGAAGCTGGCGAACGTGGTGGCCCGGCAGGCGATTTGTATGTGGAAATCCGCGTTAAACAACATGATATTTTTGTGCGTGATGGCGCTAACCTGTATTGCGAAGTGCCGATTAGTTTTGTAACCGCCTGTTTAGGCGATGAAATTAAAGTGCCTACTTTGGATGGCAGTGTCATGCTGAAAATCCCAGCGGAAACCCAAACAGCCAAGCAGTTTAGATTGCGCGGCAAAGGCGTTAAGCCAGTTCGCGGCGGCCCAGTCGGCGATTTGTTGTGTAAAGTGCTGGTGGAAACCCCGGTTAATCTGACTAAGGAACAAAAAGCCTTAGTGGAAAAATTAGGTGAATCCTTAACGGGCGGTGGTAAGCATCATAGCCCGCAAGAGCATTCCTTTGTAGATAGGGTAAAAAACTTTTTTGATTTGTAATGGATAGGCCATGATTCGCATTGCAGTAGTAGGCGCTTCTGGGCGCATGGGTTTATGTTTGTTAAGGGTCGTGTTGTTGTCTGAGCAAGCGCAATTGACAGTCGCTGCGGTTCGTCCTGGTTCGGCGGCGGTTGGCAAGGATGCGGGCGAACTGATTGGCCTTAGCCCTTTGGGTATCAACGTGGTGGATGATTTGTCTATGGTGCTGGATCAATTTGATGTTTTGATTGATTTCACCCGACCTGCGCCGTCCATGGCGTTTATTGAATTATGTCGGCAAGCAGGTAAGGGCTTGGTTATCGGCACGACAGGTTACAGTGATGTCGAAAAACAGCAGATTGCTGTTGCCGCACAAGACGTGGCGATGGTGCTGGCACCGAATTTTAGTGTCGGCGTTAATTTATCGCTGAAGTTGTTGGAGATTACCGCCAAAGTGATGGGCGATTACACCGATATAGAAATTATCGAAGCCCATCACCGCCATAAAGTCGATGCGCCATCTGGCACGGCATTACGCATGGGTGAAGTGATTGCCAAAAGTTTGGATCGTGATTTAAAAACCTGTGCTATTTATGGCAGGGAAGGCAATACCGGTGAGCGTGATCCGAAAACCATCGGTTTTTCCACTATCCGCGCTGGCGATATTGTTGGCGAGCACACGGTGATGTTTGCCGACGACGGCGAACGCATTGAAATTACTCATAAAGCCACCAGCCGTATGACTTTTGCCAATGGCGCAGTCAGGGCGGCAATATGGCTGCAAAATAAATCAGCAGGTTTGTTTGATATGCAGGATGTACTAGGTTTAAAAAATTAAATGCCAGGTTTTTGCACTTTCTGGATGGCTTGTCGGTCATTAGGTTTTTGATAGGGACATCCAGCAAGTGCATTAATTATGGCTAAGGTATTAGTAACAGGGGCTACTGGTTTTATCGGCAAGGCGTTGTGTTTGGCCTTAGCTAAACAAGCGGATGTTTATGCAGTCGTCCGGCAGTTAAATCATGGCGACACTATAGAAGGTGTCCGCTACATTCAAATTGCTAGCATTGATGGTGATACCGATTGGTCAGCGGCATTGCAAGGTATTGATGTTGTTGTCCATCTTGCTGCTAGAGTCCATGTTTTAAATGATACCGCCGCTGATCCGCTAGCGGCGTTTCGCAAAACCAATGTTGATGGCACGGTTAATCTGGCCAAACAAGCAAAACAAGCAGGGGTAACGCGCTTTGTTTTTCTCAGCTCTATTAAAGTAAATGGCGAAGCTACTGAATCGGGCAAGCCATTTACCCCTGAAGACAATCCCAATCCTTCCGATGCCTACGGGCAATCTAAACTAGAAGCCGAGCAAGCTTTGCTGGCTTTCAGTACTAATCAGGCCATGTCTGTGGTCATCATCCGCCCACCGCTAGTTTACGGGCCTGGTGTTAAAGCCAATTTCCTCGCGTTGATACGCATTTTAAACCAGCGTATGCCCTTGCCGTTTGCGGCTGTCCATAATCAACGTAGCCTTGTTGCCTTAGATAATTTGGTCGATTTAATTATCACCTGCTGTTGGCATCCGACGGCAGCGAACCAGATTTTTTTGGTAAGTGATGGCGATGATTTATCCACTACCCGATTATTGCGGGAAATTTCCCAGGCGTTAGCAAAACCAGCGCTGCTGCTTGCTGTGCCGACAAAATGGCTATTATTGGCCGCTAAATTACTCGGTAAACAAGCGGTGCTTTCGCGTTTATGTGGCAATTTACAGGTGGATATTAGTAAAACCCGGCGACTATTGGCTTGGCAGCCGCCAGTCCGTGTTGACCAAGGCATACAAAAAACCGTGCAACATTATTTAACTTCATGCAAATAATCAAAATTGTGGCATTTGCCATCACGGCATTTGGCCTATCATCTGCGTTAACTGGCTGGATATGCCGACACGCGCTCAGCAATAGCTTGCTTGATGTGCCGAATGACCGAAGTTCCCATAAAATCCCGACCCCCAGAGGCGGTGGCTTAGCCATTGTGGTGGTTTTTTTGCTTGGCTTGCCGTTGTTGTCGATAAACGCGGCAATCGCCGATAATTTGTTTTGGGCATTGTTGGGTTCAGGGGCTTTAGTGGCGGCGGTCGGTTTTATTGATGATCGCCAATCTGTCGCCGCCAGTTACCGATTGCTGGTGCATTTTGCTGCTGCGGCTTGGGCGCTGGTGTGTTTGGGCGGTATACCTGCTATCGTCATTTTTGGCTGGCCTATAGGTTCAGCGTGGGTTCTGTTTCCGCTTGCTATGGTCTACCTCGTTTGGTTATTAAATCTGTATAACTTTATGGATGGTATTGATGGGCTTGCTGGCATAGAAGCGATTAGTGTTTGTTTGGGCGGTATTATCGTGGCTTTTATTACCGATAATGGGCAGTTTTGGGGATTGGTGTTGTTGGCAACGGTAACGGCTGGATTTTTAGTCTGGAATTTTCCGCCTGCAAAGATTTTTATGGGCGATGTCGGTAGTGGCTTTATGGGCATGGTGTTGGCGATTTTTTCCTTACAAGCCGCTAGTTTTTCCGCCGCGTCGTTTTCAGCTTGGTTGATTTTATTGGGTGTATTTATCGTCGATGCCAGTTGGACTTTAGCTAGACGTTTTTTACAGGGTGAAAAAGTCTATCAAGCCCATCGCAGCCATGCTTATCAACACGCTGCTAGCCATTATCAAAGCCATCGGCAGGTAACTTTAGCGGTAGCGGCAATCAATCTGTGTTGGTTATTGCCGCTGGCTTTGCTAGTAGCAATGCAATACTTAGATGGCTTGGTTGGTTTGTTAATTGCTTATTGCCCATTGTTATTATTGGTAATGAAATTTAAAGCGGGAATTAAATGCGAGTTTTGATGGAATCTCAATTAGCGTATTGGTTTATTGGTTTATCGAGAACAAAGAAAGCCTGCATTTTAATAAGTGCCGATGTGTTTTTTTCGGTTTTTGCTCTGTGGGTGGCGTTCTCGCTGCGCTGGGGGTATTTCTATGTGCCTAAAAATAATGAATGGTTGTTGTTTGTTGCTGCGCCGTTCATCGCTGTTCCGGTATTTATTCGCTTAGGTTTGTATCGGGCGATTATCCGTTATATCGAGATACGGGCTTTATGGACGATTGTCCAAGCCACCGTCATTTATTCATTGATTTTTGCTGTCGTTATTTTTGAGTCAAGCATTTTAGGCATTCCCAGAACAGTGCCACCGTTAAACTGGCTGTTGATGTTGTTATTGGTGGGTAGTAGCCGATTTTTTGCCCGATGGTGGTTGCGGGATATTTATTTCCAAGTGACTGGTAAACGCAGTATTACTAATGGCTACAAAAAAAATGTCATTATTTATGGTGCGGGAAGTGCGGGTATCCAGCTGGTTTCGGCATTAGCACAAGGCCGTGAATTTCATCCTGTGGCTTTTGTTGATGATGATGTTTCTTTGCATAAACAAAAAATCAACGGTATAAAAATTTATCCGTTTTCTGCTTTGGGTTTTTTGATTAAGCGTTTTGCCGTCACCGATATTCTATTGGCAATCCCTTCCGCTTCAAGGATGCGGGTCAGTGAAATCATCGGTTTACTTGAGCCGTATGCCGTACATGTGATGTCCATGCCGGGTTTGTCGGATATTGCCCAAGGTAAAGTCACTTTTGATGCCCTTCAGGAAGTCAGTGTTGCGGATTTGTTGGGGCGTGATTGCGTGCCGCCAAACCCTGCGTTACTGCAAGCGAATATCATTAATCAAGTGGTCATGGTGACAGGTGCTGGTGGGTCAATTGGCTCTGAATTATGTCGGCAGATTATTTGTTTGCAACCGACGACCTTGGTGTTGTTTGAGGCTTGCGAATTTGCTTTGTATTCAGTTGAAAAGGAGTTAAGGCATCGGCTTGAGAAAGTTAAAAATGGTCAAGACATTAAAATCATTGCCATTTTGGGTTCGGTGGTTAACAAAGAAAGGTTGGTAAAAGTTTGCCAAACATTTGAAGTTCGCACTATTTATCACACGGCGGCCTATAAGCATGTGCCGATTGTGGAAAAAAATCCTGGCGAAGCTATTTGGAATAATGTTTTCGGGACTTTAAATGCTGCCCAAGCGGCAATCGCTGCCAATGTCGCTACGTTTGTTTTAATTTCTACCGATAAAGCGGTGCGTCCAACAAACACCATGGGCGCTACTAAACGTTTTGGAGAGTTAATTTTACAAGCCTTAAGTTTGGAAAGGGCAAATCAATCCGGCACGCGTTTTACTATGGTGAGGTTTGGTAATGTCTTGGATTCTTCCGGTTCTGTTGTGCCGTTGTTTCGTGAGCAAATAGCCAGAGGCGGGCCAGTAACGGTGACTGATGCCAATATCACCCGTTATTTTATGACTATTCCAGAAGCCGCCCAGTTGGTTATCCAAGCGGGGGCAATGGGGCAGGGCGGTGATGTCTTTGTTTTAGATATGGGTGAGCCGATACGCATTTTGGATTTGGCAAAACGCATGATCCATTTGAGCGGTTTGGAAATAAAAGATATAGATCATCCACATGGTGAGATTGAAGTTTGTTTTACAGGCCTAAGGCCAGGTGAAAAGCTTTACGAAGAATTGCTGATTGGTGATAAGGTTTGCGAAACCGAGCACCCGCGTATTATGCGGGCTGAGGAACAAGTCATTACTTGGCAAGCCTTGTCTTTATCGCTAAGCGCTTTGGAGCAAGCAACCTTAAATGATGACTTTGAGGCGGTAAGGTCGATATTTAAAGAGACTGTCGCCGGATTTAATCCCCAATGTGAAATACGGGATTTATTGTGGAAACAAAACAAAAAATAATCTGATGCAGAAATCGTGGGCAAAAAAAACCTCCAAATGCCAACTGGCAGAAGGAGGTGAAAATCAAGCAGTATGTTATGAGGAGTTACTGCTTGTGGGTATAACACCAGGAGGTAGTTAAATCGACACCACCTAACTTTTCAGTTGGGCTCTGATGACAATGTTGCTATAAATGGCAGCACTGGCAAATAATACGGTGGAAACAATGAACTGTCCGGAAATGAAACTCCAAATGCCAGCAATAAACATCAAGCCGATAAGGATGTCTTTTTTGTAGTCGTTCATGGGTAAAGCCTCTAAGATTAATGAAAATCCGTTGTTTTAGGCAGCTATTGCTTAAATAACTTATCGATAGATTGCATCTAGTGCCAACTTGCTGGTTATAATACAGAGATATTTTTTGGATACAATGTCCGTATTAATAAATGGATTATCAATTTTTGTGAAATAATTAAAATGTCAAGAACTTTATTGGTATGTTTGAACTCATTTTCAAAATCCCAATACCAGCAGCGAAGACAGGATACCCAAGCAAAAGCGGTGATTTTTGCTCAAATAATAATTAATCGTGGTAACTATTTTTCTAGGAATGCGAGGAGCATAAGTGGACAAACTAACCAGCATGAACGTTTTCGTACGTGTAGCCAAAGCAGGCAGTTTTGCCGGTGGGGCGCGTGAATTGGATATTTCCCGCGCCATGGCGACTAAGCATATTATGCAATTAGAAAGCAGCTTGGGTACGCGCTTATTCAATCGGACTACCCGCAGTTTAAGTTTGACTGATGTTGGCGCATCCTATTTAGAGCGTTGCCAGCAAGTGCTCCAAGATGTTGATGAAATGGAGGCTGCCGTCACGCATTTACAAACTGAGCCACGAGGCGTGCTAAAAATTAGCGCGCCGCCAGTGATTGGCGCAACCCACATCACCAGGGCAATTGCCGAATTTATCAAGATACATTCTGACTTAACCGTCGATTTGATCTTGCAATCCAGCCCAGGTGATATGATCGATGAAGGCATAGACATCGCCATTTATTTAGGTGCGCTGGACGACACCAGTATGGTTGCCCGAAAGCTTGCCAGCTCATCAATGATAGTCTGCGGTTCGCCCGACTACCTAGCGCGTCACGGTATCCCAGAAAAACCAGAAGATTTGTACGAACATAGTTGCTTAGTGAATTGGGCCAGTGCCCCGCGCAATAAATGGCATTTTAAAAGTGATTCGGGCAATGTCACCATCCCAGTTACCGGGCGTATGCAAGCCAATGTCGCCGATGCCTTGCGCTTAGCGGCTATCGAAGGATTAGGTTTGGTGATGTTGGCATCCTACGTAGTCAGCCGGGATATAGAAAAAGGCAAATTAAAACCTGTCTTAGAAAACTACACCTTGCCGCCACTGGACATCCATGCCGTCTATCCTCACAGAAAATATTTATCAGCCAAAGTTAGGCGGTTTTTGGAGTTTTTACAGGTTTGGTTAGGGCCAAGAGTCAGTATGCCTAGCATCGATTCTTGACCATATCTGAATGGATGCGATAATAGGCGGATTACTCTGTTGGCTAGTCGAATTATCTTGCTAAACGGCTGAATCCGCATCATGTTGATAATTAACATCTTGCCAGCTATCAATTTGCAAACCTAAGCGATAGCTAATCATATACTGTCAATTCGCCGCACTAAATACCAAATAGAAATGGCTTGAGCCAATAGCTTGTGTTTTTTCTGCCTAGGTTTTTTGTTGATTGTGTTCTGGCACATCAGCAGTCTAATTTATTTATAACTCTCAAGAGAAATCCAAGTGATTGAAAAATTAAGAAACATCGCCATCATCGCTCACGTTGACCACGGTAAGACGACTTTGGTTGACAAATTGCTCCAACAATCAGGCACGTTCGCCGCACATGCTAAAATGACTGAACGGATGATGGACTCCAACGATATTGAAAAAGAACGTGGCATCACCATCTTGGCAAAAAACACCGCCTTAGATTGGAACGGCTACCACATCAACATCGTTGACACCCCAGGCCATGCTGACTTTGGTGGTGAAGTAGAGCGCGTTTTGTCGATGGTCGATTCGGTTTTGTTGTTAGTTGATGCGGTTGACGGCCCTATGCCACAAACCCGTTTCGTTACCCAAAAAGCCTTTGCTTTAGGATTGAAACCGATTGTCGTCATCAACAAAATTGACCGTCCAGGCGCTCGCCCTGATTGGGTTGTTGACCAAACCTTTGATTTGTTTGACCGTTTAGGTGCAACCGACGAACAATTAGATTTCCCTATCGTTTACGCTTCGGCAATCAACGGTTACGCAGGCTTGGAACACACCATTACCGGTGGCGACATGACCCCGTTGTTTGAAACCATCGTGTCGAAAGTAAATCCTCCGCCAGTGGATATTGATGGCCCGTTCCAAATGCAGGTCTCCAGCCTTGATTACAACACCTATGTGGGCGTAATTGGTGTAGGCCGTATCCAACGTGGCACCATTAAACCCAACCAACAATTGGTGATTGTTAACCGCGAAGGCGTCGAGCGTAAAGGCCGTATGCTACAAATTTACGGTTTCCACGGCTTAGAACGTGTTGAAGTTACCGAAGCACGCGCGGGCGACATCATTGCCTTTGCTGGTATCGAAAAATTAGAAATTTCAGACACCATCTGTAACCCAGAAGCGGTTGAAATCATGAAGCCATTGTCAGTTGATGAACCGACTGTGACTATGACTTTCCAAGTCAACAATTCACCGTTTGCTGGCAGGGAAGGTAAATTTGTCACCACTCGGCAAATCCGTGACCGTCTGGAAAAAGAACTGCAACATAACGTCGCCTTAAAAGTTGAAGATACCGCTGACCCTGATAAATTTAAAGTATCTGGTCGTGGTGAATTGCATTTGTCGGTGTTGATCGAAAACATGCGCCGCGAAGGCTTTGAAATGGGTGTGTCGCGTCCAGAAGTTATCCTGAAAGAAATTGATGGCAAAAAATGCGAACCCTTCGAAATGGTTACAATCGAAGTGGAAGAAGAACACCAAGGCTCCATCATGGAAAAATTGGGCGACCGCAAAGGTGATTTGACCAATATGGTGCCCGATGGCAAAGGCCGAATCCGTTTGGAATATATGATGCCGTCACGTGGCTTGATTGGTTTCCAAACAGAATTTATGACCGCAACCTCAGGTTCAGGCTTGCTGTACCACGTTTTCGACCATTACGGCCCAATGAAAGCAGGCGAAGTCGGCAGTCGCCAACGCGGTGTAATGATTTCTATGGTAGCGGGTAAAGCGGTGACTTATTCATTGCATCCTTTACAAGAACGTGGCGAATTGTTGTTAGTCAACGGCGATGAAGTTTACGAAGGCATGTTAGTTGGCTTGCATTCACGTAGTAATGACTTATGCGTTAACCCATGTAAACCTAAGCAGTTAACCAACGTCCGCGCTTCCGGTACAGATGAAAGTTTAGTGCTGGCCCGTATCCAAAAATTGACCTTGGAACAAGCTTTAGAATTTATTGCGGAAGATGAGTTGGTAGAAGTTACGCCTAAATCCATTCGTTTGCGTAAGAAGTTGTTGACTGAAAATGAGCGTAAACGCGCATCGAAAAATTAAAGTTTTTGGATAAACCTATGTGGGCGGTTTTCGCCCACATACTAAGAATAAAAGTCAGCAAAAAAATTATCTGATAAATCGTTATTTGATGGGGGGATACATGTCCAACGTCCAAGAACTTGAACTAGCAGTTTCGCAACTCTCAGCTAACGAATTACAGCAGTTTTCCGAATGGTTTGAAGAGTTTATTGCAGACCAGTGGGATCAAAAAATTGCAGCGGATGTTTTCGCTGGTCGATTGGATAGGGCTGGTAAATCAGCCGATGAAGCATTTCTTTCGGGCCAAGCAACACCGTTGTGAAGCACTTTGCCACACCGGATTTTTGGTTTCACTATCGTCAATTACCCGATGAAATTCGTCTGCTGGCAGATAAGAATTTTGAATTACTGCGAACCTATCCTCGTCATCCTTCCTTACGATTGAAAAAGATAGGCGTGTTTTGGTCAGTTCGTATTGGGTTGCGTTATCGCGCATTGGCAAAAGAACGTGAAGAAGGGTTAGTGTGGTTTTGGATTGGCTCACATGACCGTTACGATGATCTAATAACGCAATAAAATAATTTTCAGACAAAATCTTATAAAACCATGGCCCCACGCACCGCCACCGTAGAGCGCAACACGCTCGAAACCCAAATCAAAATAGCCATTAATGTCGATGGCACAGGCCAAGCTAGTTTTACCACTGGCGTGCCCTTCCTTGACCACATGCTGGATCAAATTGCCCGCCACGGTTTAATCGACATGGACATCGTTGCCCACGGCGATTTGCAAATTGACGCGCACCACACCGTGGAAGATGTTGGCATCACTCTAGGCCAAGCCGTCGCGAAAGCCATTGGCGATAAAAAAGGCATTGTCCGTTACGGTCACTCGTATGTGCCGTTGGATGAAGCCTTGTCGCGAGTCGTTGTGGATTTTTCCGGTCGTCCGGGTTTGTATTACAACGTCACTTTTCCGCGTGGCATGATAGGTTCGTTTGATGTCGATTTATTCCGCGAATTTTTCCAAGGTTTCGTCAATCACGCAGGATTAACCTTGCACATTGACAACCTGAAAGGTGTCAATGCCCATCATATCGCCGAAACGGTGTTTAAAGCTTTTGGGCGCGCGTTGCGGATGGCGATGACTGCCGACGAACGCATGGCAGGCATTATGCCATCAACAAAAGGGTCGCTTTAAGCGACTGTTGATTGTCCACGAAAGCCAACATTAGACGCAGTAGGCGACACGAAAATTACGAAAAATGTGCAACAAACTAACGCGTTTGCTCCGTTACACCTTTAAAAAATTAAAATGTTAATTTCGTGCTTTTCGTGTCTTTCGTGGACAAAAATCATCTATAACCTCATCCTTAACTGAGTCGATATGTCATCTGTTGCTGTAATTGATTATGGAATGGGCAATTTGCATTCAATTGCCAAAGCCTTGCAACACGCATCACCTGAAACCACGGTCATTGTCACCGCTGATACCCAAACAATTTTGCAAGCTGACCGCGTGGTATTCCCAGGCGTCGGCGCAATCCGCGATTGTATGCAGGCACTGCAACAAACAGGCTTGGATGACGTTATCCAAACCGTCGCCAAAACCAAGCCTTTATTAGGTATTTGTTTAGGAATGCAAGCCTTGCTGACCGACAGTGCCGAAAACGGCCATAACACCTGCCTCAATATTTTTCCGGGTCATGTGGTGCGTTTTGTTGACGATTTGCAAGATGCTGACGGCTTACGCCTGAAAATCCCCCACATGGGTTGGAATCAAGTCCGGCAAAATCCACACGCTTTATGGCAAGGCATTCCTCAAGACAGCCGCTTTTATTTTGTCCATAGCTATTACGCACAGCCGGAAGATGCGAAAGTGATAGCCGCGACCAGTGAATATCCCACGCCGTTCGCTTGTGCATTAGCACAAGATAATGTCTTTGCCGTACAATTCCACCCCGAAAAAAGCCAAGCCGTAGGCTTGCAATTGCTAAACAATTTTTTGCACTGGGATGTGTAGCGGCGCGCGTTCCTTGTTCTCCACCGCCATGCCCGTTTTAACTGAGGAAGTTTTTTATGTTGTTGATACCCGCGATTGATTTAAAAGAAGGTAAATGTGTGCGTCTGCGTCAAGGCCGCATGGAAGATGACACAGTATTTTCTGATGATCCGGTGGCAGTAGCAGGGCGTTGGGTACAAGCGGGCGCTAAGCGTTTGCATCTGGTCGATTTGGATGGCGCGTTTGCTGGCAAACCACGCAATGCCGATGTCATCCACGCCATTGTTGAAGCTTACCCTGGCCTTATCGTACAAATCGGCGGTGGTATCCGCGATGAAGAAACCATCGAAGCCTATTTAAATGCGGGCGTTGAATACGTCATCATTGGCACCAAAGCCGTTAACGAACCGCATTTTGTCCGCGATATAGCCTTGGAATACCCACGCCGCATCATCGTTGGCCTCGATGCCAAAGACGGCAAAGTAGCGATTGACGGCTGGTCAAAGCTTTCAAAACACGACGTGATTGATCTGGCGCAACATTTTGAAGCCGACGGCGTAGAAGCCATCATTTACACCGACATCAGCCGCGATGGCATGATGCAAGGTGTCAACGTCGAAGCCACCGCACGTTTGGCACGGGCAATCAAAATCCCTGTGATCGCCTCCGGCGGCATTACCAACATCGACGATATTCACGCCCTCGGTAAATTTGCCCAAGATGGTATTATGGGTGCGATTACGGGACGGGCGATTTATGAAGGGACTCTGGATTTTGAAGAGAGCCAAAGGATTGCTGAGGGGTATCCGTGAAAAATCCTGCCGAAATAAAAGCATTGGCTTCTGAACGTTTAGAAGAAGCTAAAATATTGTGTGAATCTGGCAGATATGATGGTGCATTTTATTTGGCTGGATATAGTATTGAACTCACACTAAAAGCAAAGATTTGTGAGCGATTTGGCATTGATAACTTGTTTGATGGTGTCAAGAGTGAGAAAAGCATGAGTGAAGTCAAGCAAAAACTCAAAACCCATGACATCTCGCAATTGCTTATTTTTTGTGGACTCAGTAAAAAGTTACAAACAGCAATAGCCAATAGAAATACTGTTTTAATGGAAACGTATGGTTATCTGATTGCTGGTACACAAAGAAATTCAACAGCAATGGTAGATACTGAATGGAGCGAGCAGGTTCGTTATCTTCCTGTAGGCTCTCAACAAGAACAGTATGTGAAGCGATTTGTTGCTTTGCTGCAAGACAATCAAAATGGGTTGCTACAATGGATAGAGAACAATTAAAGAAGCTAGATAAATTATGTGCAGGATTAGAAAAATTTAAGCAAGCTTGCATTGATCTTGAGTGTATCCGATCTGGAAACGAAAGTGCTTTTGAATTTGAAGAGGCCTATCCTGGTGCGATACCCAGCCCATTTATTATTAATATTAATGTGACAAAAAAATGGTTGGATGGCAAATATGAGGTTAATGCACTTAATGAACTTATTGATTTGCTTTATAAAAACGTAACATCAGAAACACTGGAAAATATCCTGACCATCCGGCTGTGCCAAGAAGACGAATTTAACCCAGTTACCTACGATAGCCTACCACCCCCAAAAGCCGCATGACCCTAGCCAAACGCATAATCCCCTGCCTAGACGTTGACAACGGTCGCGTCGTTAAAGGCGTAAAGTTCGTAGACATCCGCGACGCGGGTGATCCAGTTGAAATCGCCCGCCGTTACGACCGTGAAGGCGCGGACGAAATCACCTTCCTCGACATCACCGCCACCCACGACAACCGCGACACCATCGTCCATGTGGTCGAACAAGTCGCCAGCGAAGTATTTATCCCGCTGACTGTCGGCGGTGGTATTCGTGTCTTGGAAGACATCCGCCGTATGCTTAATGCAGGTGCAGACAAAGTCGGCATCAACAGTGCCGCAGTGTTCCGCCCCGAATTCGTTCAAGAAGCCGCCGACCGCTTTGGCTCACAATGTATCGTGGTCGCCATCGATGCCAAAAAAGTCAGCCAAGCAGGCGAAGCCGACCGATGGGAAATCTTCACCCACGGCGGACGTAAACCCACAGGCATCAACGCTATAGAATGGGCGGAAAAAATGGTTGCCTACGGGGCAGGTGAAATTCTCTTGACCAGCATGGATCGCGACGGCACCCGCGAAGGCTTCGATTTGCCCTTAACTCGCGCTATTAGCGAAGCCGTCGCCGTGCCAGTGATTGCTTCCGGCGGCGTTGGCAATCTCGATCATCTGGCAGATGGTGTACTCCAAGGCAAAGCTGATGCGGTACTGGCGGCAAGCATTTTCCATTTTGCCGAATACACCGTGCAACAAGCCAAAGAACATATGCGAAGCCGTGGTATTGAGGTCAGATTGTAATGCTTTTTGAATGGGATGAAGCCAAAAACCTCATCAACATTCAAAAACACGGCATAGACTTTCAAGATGCTTGTGCTATTTTTAGTTCAGCCCTGCTGGAATGGGAACAGGCAAATTCCTGGCAAGAACACGGTGAAATCCGCTTTAATGCCATTGGCTTAATTAAAGGTTACGAAGTGTTTGCCGTATTTACCGAGCGGCAAAATGGGGCTATTGTCCGGTTTATCTCTGTAAGGCAGGCGAATAAAAATGAACGCGAAAATTACCACCGATACACAAACCGACTGGGCTAGATTATCGCGCCGCGATGATAGCGAAATCGATTATTCCGATGCGCCGCCTATGCCGCTTGAATTGCCGCCGTTAAGGGTGCGCCAAGCAGAAAATTCCAGCGACACCACAATTACTCTCGATGCCGACATCATTGCGTGGTTTAAAGCGCACCATAGTAATTACCAAGAAAGCATCAACCAACTTTTACGAGACCATATCCAACATGACTTGGCTAGATGAAATCCGCTGGACTAGCGACGGCCTAATCCCCGTCATCGCCCAACAAACCAGCAGCGGCAGGGTGGTGATGTTCGCGTGGATGAATCGCGAATCGCTCACCTTAACTGCCCAAGAAGGCTATGCGGTGTACTGGTCGCGTTCGCGCGGTAAGCTGTGGCGTAAAGGTGAAGAATCCGGACATCGGCAAAAAGTCATCAGCATCCAACTCGATTGCGACGAAGACGTGATTTTGCTGGAAATCGAACAAGAAGGCGGCATCGCCTGCCACACTGGACGGCAAAGTTGTTTTTATCGGCAGTTGATTGACGGGCAATGGCAAGCGGTTGAACCTGTGCTAAAAGATCCCAAGAGCATTTACGCGGCTTCCTAAAATCGTAGGGTACGCAATCACATCAAACTTGTTTTCGCTTGTGGTGATTCAGACGGTGTATTTTTTGATTAAGCGCAATATACCGAAAAAGCAGGGGAAGGAAGTTTGGTGATCGTCTGATATGGACGTTGCCAAATAAGTTTGGAAAAGTGAAGCCAAAAAAATAGGTTTTTGGCTTTGCATTATTAAGCTTAAACCAGTTTTAGCAGGCTTATTTTTCAAATTTTCGGTATGCCGTCGATTTGATGCCATATTTTTGTAATTTGCCATAAACCGCACGGGTACTTATCTGCATGTCCTCGGCGATTTTCTTTATATCTCCCTGGTGATGCCTTAATGCGGTTTCAAGATAGCTTTGTTCGACTTTAGCTAAGGCTTGTTCTTTCAAAT